>CDYE01003688.1_pt1 | contig 145734 bp, 120 predicted proteins | sample 557661 | NCBI WGS metagenome assembly CDYE01 (sample SAMEA3182080, study PRJEB8094) | gut metagenome | biome: human; feature: gut; material: Stool; isolation source: human stools | place: Canada | collected 2012-11-08
GTCAACGACGCATCATTCAGCTGCAACTTTTCCAAAGACGCGCGAAGATCTTCAAAATCTTCCGCCTCAATCGGATACACTCCGGCAAACACCATCGGCTTCACCTCCTCAAACCCGGCAATAGCCTTGTCACACGGACGGGCAATATGTGTAATGGTATCTCCCACCTTCACCTCTTTGGAAGTTTTGATACCGGAAATTATATATCCTACATCCCCCGTACGAAGTTCGTTACGAGGCACCATATCCATTTTCAACACCCCTATTTCATCGGCATCATACTCTTTTCCCGTATTGAAAAACTTCACCTTGTCGCCCTTGCGAATCGTGCCGTTTTCAATCTTGAAATAAGCTATAATTCCACGGAAAGAGTTGAATACAGAGTCGAAAATCAAAGCCTGCAACGGCGCCTCTTCATTCCCTTCGGGATGAGGAATACGTTCAATCACAGCAGCCAGTATCTCTTCCACTCCCATACCCGTTTTACCGGATGCACGGATTACCTCCTCGCGCTTGCAACCCAACAGTTCAACGATTTCGTCCTCCACTTCTTCGGGATTGGCGCTCGCCATATCGCATTTATTGATAACCGGAATAATCTCAAGGTCGTGTTCAATGGCCATATACAGATTCGAGATCGTCTGCGCCTGCACTCCTTGCGAAGCATCGACAATCAGCAATGCCCCTTCACATGCAGCGATAGAACGTGACACCTCATACGAAAAGTCCACGTGTCCCGGAGTATCAATCAGGTTAAGGACATACTTCTCCCCCTGATAAGTATATTCCATCTGGATCGCATGGCTCTTGATAGTGATCCCTCTTTCTTTTTCCAGATCCATATTATCAAGCATCTGCCCTGAAGTCACCTGAATGGTGTTAGTAAACTCCAACAGACGGTCGGCCAACGTTGACTTACCGTGGTCAATATGAGCAATAATGCAAAAGTTGCGAATATTCTTCATTCTGAATTCTTATTATTTTATCTTTTTGGTGTGCAAAGATACGTAAATGGCGGAATAAAAAAAAATGCGTTGATAACATTATGATTATGTACCAACGCATTTTTTTATTGCTTAAGTGAGTTACTCGCTTAGATCAATTTGATGAAGAGTTCACCTTCAACTTCTTCCACAGAGACTTTGTCTTCTCTCAATAACCAGCCAAGGCCGAGAAACAGATCTTTGTCAACCAATTTAGTTGCTTTTTTAAGCTGCTTGGCAGTCATTCCTTCTGTTTCGTTCAGTGCATTCCAGATAGTACCTGCAATTACACCAGCTTTTTCTTTCAACATTTGCTTTGCAATTTTAGTTAGACATGCTTAAAATCTTTCCAGCCAAAAGACTTTCAGATTTTATTTCGGAGGCAAAGATAGTTATTTTTATGTTATATAACACTTTATTGAGCACTTTTTTACCGTTTTTGTAATAAAAAAGCATTTTAGGAGCTCATTTTGGATGCTTTTCGAGATATTCAGACCAAATTCTTGCCGCTTCTTCAACCATTTTTGCACAGGGACGCTTGCTATAATATTGAGCAGTACGCTCTTCCGGAATAGTGGAGACGGGCTCTTTTTTCTTTAATCCCAACAATTCGCCACAAATCAGCGAGCCGTTACGCTTCTTAAATTCAGCCGCCAGTTCTTGCACTACCGCATAATTGGCAGCTTTTCCTTCCCGGTCAGTTGCTTCCGTAGCACCGGTTTCCAAGCCTGCCACCAGAAACATGCCGCAGGCAGCTCCACACGTTTCACGCATTCGTCCGATGCCCCCGCCAAAAGAAGCACTCATACGCAATGCCTGTTCCTGTGTAAATCCATACATGTCCGCAAAAGCCGCTACCACCGACTGTGAGCAGTTATATCCACTCCTAAAAAGCTCCACTGCTTTCTGTATTCTATCTTCCATAAACTATTTTGCATTTTTATTTTGTACAAAAGTATAAAAAAGTATCTTTGTATCAGATAGGGCGTAAAGATTAAAATCAAAAAAAAGAAAATATGAACAAAACTATTTCATATAAAGAATCAACAGCCATTGCCATCCAAGCTATGATGAGCGCAGCCAGAAAGGATGAATATGCCGACAGGAAAAAAAAGAGTAATTTCCCTCAAAGCAGAAAGAAACGTGATGTCACTCTTAAGGACATACGTGAATGGAACAAAAGAAGGAATTACAAAGAAGATACAGGAATTACAATCAATGCGATGATGGAATCAGCCGTCAAAGATCCGTATGTGGATCTGAATCCACCATCCAAATTTTAAAAGACAAAATTTATGGCTACAACATTTGATATTCAACTACCTCATTATTCGCGCGGATTTCACCTAATCACGCGCGATATTGTCTCACAGCTACCCCCACTTCCTGAAAGCGGTCTGCTGGTAGTCTTTATCAAACACACTTCTGCCGGACTGACTATCAACGAAAATGCAGACCCGGACGTACGGCATGACTTTCAGACGTTTTTTAATAAACTTGTCCCCGACGGTGCTCCCTACTTCATCCATACCCTTGAAGGCCCTGACGATATGAGTGCCCATATAAAAGCCTCCCTGATAGGAAGCTCGGTCACCATCCCCATCAAAAACCACCGTTTGAACTTAGGTACATGGCAAGGCGTCTACCTCGGCGAGTTTCGCGACGGAGGAGACACCCGTAAATTGAGTATTACCATTCTATAATATTTCCAGAGCCATCGGACAATGGTCGGAATGTACGGCCTCATTCAGGATATACGCCCGTTTCAACAGCGGGCGTACCGGTTCGCTGACCATACAATAATCAATTCTCCAGCCTTTATTCTTGGCACGCGAATTAAAACGATAGCTCCACCAGGTATATTCCTGTTTCTCCGGACAAAGCGTACGGAAAGAGTCCACATATCCCGCAGACAGGAAACGCGTCATCCATTCCCGTTCTTCAGGAAGGAAACCACTGTTGGTCGCGTTCCGGACAGGGTCATGAATATCAATCGGCTCGTGACAGATATTATAATCACCGCAAAGAATCAAGTTGGGACGAGACTTCTGCAACTCCATCACATATTTCTGGAAATCTTCCAACCAGACCATTTTAAAGGCCTGGCGTTCATCTCCGCTCGTTCCCGAAGGATGGTAAACGCTGACTACCGACAAGTCTCCGAAGTCCGCACGGATGAAACGTCCTTCATTATCGTATGCTTCCATTCCCATCCCATATTCCACATGGTCCGGTTCCCGCTTGGTAAGTATAGCCACTCCACTGTATCCCTTCTTCTGCGCCGAGTATAAATAAGACTTGTAGCCCAATGCTTCAAACACTTCTCCCGGATATTGGTCCGGTTGCAGTTTCGTCTCTTGCAGACAAAGAATATCAGGATTCTCCTGTGCCAGCCATTCCGGTAACCCTTTAGATACGGCTGCACGTAGTCCGTTCACGTTATAAGTAATAATTTTCATCATTCTATATTTATAAGTTCATGTTCATTTTATGAAAACAAAAGCATAATGTTCAGTACCGAAACGATAATAGCAATCGAGTACAACACGAACGTACTCCAACGACTATTGACATAATCGCCCATCACCTTTCGGGAAGACGTCAGTCCCACCTGTAAGAACACGGTGAAAGGCAATTGAATACTAAGTACCATCTGCGAAATAATCAATCCTTTAAAAGGATCTCCAATAAAGAAAATCAGCAATAAGGCAATTCCCAAAGACAAGAGAACTCCCACCTGCGAGTGACTGTCCTTGATATGATAAGACTCGCCGAAAATACCTGCAAAAATAGAACCTGCCGCCATTCCGCTCGTAATAGTTGACGAAATGCCCGCCATCAGCAATGCCAATGCAAATACAATTGCCGCATTACTTCCCAATAAAGGTTCGAGCAAAGACTTAGCCTGTTGCAGTTCCTCTACCTGAATACCGCTCTTAAAGAAAGTGGCGGCCGCCAGCAGAATCATGGCACTGTTAATCGCCCAACCGACAATCATTGAGAAAAGAGTGTCAAACAACTCATATTTCAATACCTTCTTAATAGAAGCATCATCCTTCTTATTGTACTCGTGACTCTGTATCACCTCCGAATGAAGGAACAGATTATGAGGCATCACTACCGCTCCCAACACACTCATGATAATCAGCATACTACCTTTCGGGAAAGAAGGAGTCACCCACCCCGCCGTTGCAGCCGGCCAGTCTATTTCCACCAAAAACAATTCATAAATAAATGAAAGCCCGATAACAGAAACGAACGCAATGATGGAACGTTCTATCTTTTTATACGAATTAGTGAAAAGCATGATGGAGACAAAAAGCGTAGTCAATACAGCTCCCCATATAATAGGAATATCCAATAACATTTCCAACGCGATGGCACCTCCCAGAATTTCCGCCAGGGAAGTAGAGATCGACGCCAGTACTGCTGTGCCAAGAATAGGTCGTGACACCCATTTAGGGGTGTACTTAGTGGCCGCCTCCGAAAGGCAAAGTCCGGTAACGATTCCCAAGTGAGCAACGTTGTGCTGAAGGACAATCAGCATGATAGTAGACAAGGTAACCACCCAAAGCAAGGAATAGCCGAATTCGGAACCGGCGGCGAAATTAGAAGCCCAGTTTCCCGGATCAATAAATCCTACAGTAACCAGTAGCCCCGGACCAATATATTTAAAAACATCCAGTCCACCCAGATAGCGTTTATGATCTTTGCGTCTTAAGTCTTGAAAAATATTCTTCATTTTTGCATAATAGTTTATCCAGTACAAATATACTTATAAATAACGAGTGAGAATCAATTTTAGTTCAAAATACCGACCAATAAGTAGATGACCTATGGACACAGATGATACACTAATTGTGAGGACATTATTATAAAAGGGGTGAGTAAGGACTACTCGAGAAAAGGAAATAAGGACTTTCTGCTAAAAAAATGACCTCCGACAAACCAATTGCCAGAGGCCACAAATCAATATATAATTTACATAAATGAAAAATCAATCAATATCCCATCTCATGCAATGCACGACATAATTGATCGGGACATGAAGTCGGTCTGCCACCACAACGCACTCCTTCAAGTTTTGTGATCACATCCGCTACCTTCATCCCTCTCACAAGGCGGGAAAGACCTTGAAGGTTACCATTACATCCTCCCCAGAAAGCAACTTCCTTCACCACTCCATCTTCCACATTCAGTTCGATATTCGTGCTGCAAGTCCCCTGGGTCTTATAAACATATTCCATAACCTGTCTTACTCCTCTTCCCCTTCTTCCGGTTGCATATTGGTATAGACAGTCTGCACGTCATCAAATTCTTCCAGACGTTCGATCATCTTATCCAATGTTTCGCGTTGTTCCGGAGTAACCTCTTTCAAGTCGTTCGGGATATAAGTGAAGTCTCCACCGACATCTTCAAAGCCACATTCTTCCAGATGCTTCTGAATAGCGGCGTAGCTCTTAGGATTACCATAGATAGTAATTGTTCCCTCTTCATCATCTTCTTCATATTCATCTTCCACGTCATAGTCGATCAGATCGAGAATCAGTTCTTCCATATCCAATCCGTCTTTCTTCTTGAAAGTGAACACACATTTGTGGTCGAAAAGGAACGCAAGAGAACCCATTGTACCCAGATTGCCACCGAACTTATTGAATACCGAACGAACATCAGCCACCGTACGAGTTGTGTTGTCTGTCAATGTATCTACAAACACAGCAATACCGTGAGGGCCGTATCCTTCATAAGTCATACTCTTGTAGTCGCTCTGGTCTTTACCCATTGCGTTTTTGATAGCACGTTCAATGTTATCTTTCGGCATGTTTTCACGCTTACAAGTAGCGATCACCGAACGCAGCGTCGGGTTGTTTTCAGGTTCCGGACCGCCTGCCTTTACAGCGATAGCGATTTGTTTACCCAGTCTTGTAAAAGTTTTAGCCATGTGACCCCATCTTTTCAGTTTAGCGGCCTTTCTATATTCAAATGCTCTTCCCATTGGTTTATATTTTTAATAATGACAATTTTAAGTTTATCTAAGTTTGGCACCCAGTTTATCTTCCAGGTTCTTCACCAGTTTCGACATGATCTTATCAATCATCTTATCATTCAAAGTCTGGTTTTCATCTTGAAGCAGGAAGCTCACCGCATACGACTTCTTACCCGCTTCGAGGTTCTTACCTTCATATACATCAAAAAGCTCCACCTCTTTCAACAGCTTCTTCTCTGTTTCGTATGCAATCTTTTCGATTTCGGCAAATTGTATATTCTTATCAAGCAACAATGCCAAGTCGCGTTTCACAGCAGGGAATTTGGAGATTTCCTTGTAGCTGATCTTCACAGAACGGATGGCTTTCATCAATTCCTTCCAGTTCAAGTCGGCGTAATATACTTCATTGTCGATATCAAATGCTTTCAACAGCTTCTTAGTTACAATACCGAAAGAAGCAAGACGTTTTCCGCCCTTCGTGTTGACAGAGAGTGCGGCAGCAAAAACATCGTCTGTCAGATTACCTACAACCAGATTGTGCAAATCCAGTCCCAGACGCTTCAATATATTTTCTACATAAGCCTTCAATTCATACACCGAACTGTTCTCATCCGCATGCGCCCATGAATTGGAAACCTTCTTACCGGTTACCCACAAGCCCAAGTGATAATCTTCCGAATAAGGAGCCAGTACCTTCTCTTCGTTCTTCTTGTCAGCATTGAAATAATAACAGTTACCGAATTCGAAGAATTTCAAATCAGCGTTCTTACGATTGGCATTATGAGCAATGCTTTCCAGTCCGCCGAACAGCAAGGTCTGACGCATAGCGTTCAGATCAGCACTCAACGGATTGAGCAACATCACCAGGTGATTGGACGGATAAGCCTCCAACCCATCATAATAAGCAGCACGAGTCAGTGAGTTGTTCAGAATTTCATTGAATCCACAACCCACCAGTTGTTCTGCAATCAGATTCTGCAATTTATTCGACTTGTCGTGCTCACCCTTTGTAGTCAGACTGGAGTTCAACGTAGTCGGAATTTCCACATTATTATATCCATAGATACGAAGAATATCTTCAATCACATCGCAATCACGCTGCACGTCTACACGATAAGGAGGAACAGCCAATGTCAGTCCTTCTGCCGTTTCATTGGTAATCTTCATTTCCAAGCTAGTCACAATGCTCTTGATTGTCTCTACCGGAATCACTTTACCTACCAAAGAATGTACTTTTTCGTAAGCAAGATCGACAATAAAATCCTGTGCAGGAGTAGTGAATACATCTTTTATTTCAGAAGAAATCGTACCGCCAGCCAGTTCTTTCACCATCAAAGCAGCCAGTTTCAGGCAATAAATCACGCCGTTCGGATCGATACCACGTTCGAAACGGAAAGAAGCATCCGTATTCAAGCCATGACGACGAGCCGTCTTACGCACCCATGTAGGATGGAAATAAGCACTTTCGATGAATACGTCTGTCGTGGCTTCCGTAGAACCGGAGTCCAGTCCGCCGAATACGCCGGCAATACACATGGCCTCTTCCTTGTTGCAAATCATCAGGTCGCGTTCGTTCAACTTACGCTCCACTTCATCCAACGTAACGAACGGAGTACCTTCGGGCATTGTTTTCACAATCACTTCATTGCCTTTAATCTTTCCGGCATCGAAGCAATGCAACGGCTGACCGAAAGCATGAACGATATAGTTCGTAATATCCACTACATTATTAATAGGGCGCACACCGATCAGGCGCAATTTGTTTTGCAGCCATTCCGGACTCTCCTTCACCGTTACACCTTTCACGGTAACACCGGCATAATGCGGACAAGCTTCGCTGTTTTCAACCTTCACTTCGATATTCAAGTCATGGTTTTCCACTTTAAAGCCATCCACTGACGGGCGCTGTAAAGTTGCCTGACGACCGTTCTGAATCAGATAAGCATACAGGTCACGAGCTACCCCATAGTGAGAGCAGGCATCCGCACGGTTAGGCGTGATGTCCACTTCCAGTACATAATCGCTCTTGATATTATAATAATCCTTGGCAAGCGTACCCGGAACAGCAGTTTCCGGCAATACGATGATACCTGCATGATCCGTACCGATCCCGATTTCGTCTTCAGCACAAATCATACCTGTAGATTCTACCCCACGGATTTTTGATTTCTTGATGGTAAAACATTCGTCACCGTCATAAAGTTTCGTACCTAAAGTAGCTACCACCACTTTCTGTCCGGCAGCCACATTCGGGGCACCACAAACAATCTGTACCGGTTCACCGTCTCCCAGATTAACAGTAGTAATATGCAAATGGTCAGAATTAGGATGTTCCGTGCAGGTCAGCACTTCACCGATCACAAGTCCTTCCAAACCACCTTTAATGGTTTGCACTTCTTCTACACCACCTGTTTCCAAGCCGATAGAAGTCAACGCAGCAGCCGTTTCATCGGGCGTCAGGTCGAAGTTGACATACTCTTTCAGCCAGTTATAAGAGATATTCATATACTTAATTTTTTATTGTTTCTCAAAAAGATTCGCAAAGTTAATAAGATTTTTCGGTTGACCGAGAAGGTTTGATAAAAAATTGCGCGTTATTTCACCACAGGGACGCAACTAGAACGGCAAAGGTCCATCCCCCGGTGCTCCGAACGGATTCGCTGTCTGCGGTGCAAAATCAGGCGCGGGAGGAGGTACGGAACCTGCATTACCTGTATTCATTTTCGATCCTAACATAGCCCCGGCAGGCTCACCCGGCATCGGGATAACCATATCGTCCTCCGGATTGGAGAAACGGGTAAATTCTCCCTTAAACCGGAGCAACACCTCGCCTACCGCACCATTACGATGCTTGGCGATGACAATCTCCGCCATACCACGCAGGTCATTACCACGATCATCCTGATAAATCTTATAGTATTCCGGACGGTGGATAAAGCACACCATATCGGCATCCTGCTCGATGGCTCCCGATTCACGAAGGTCACTCAACTGCGGACGTTTACCATCAATACCTTCACGACTTTCCACACCACGATTCAACTGCGACAGTGCGATAATCGGAATATTCAACTCTTTCGCCAGTCCTTTCAACGAACGGGAAATGGTACTAACCTCTTCCTGACGGCTACCAAACGCCATACCGCTCGCATTCATCAACTGAAGGTAGTCAATAATAATGATTCTCACCCCATGTTCACGTACCAGACGACGCGCTTTCGTTCGAAGTTCAAATACAGACAGAGACGGAGTATCATCCACGTAAAGCGGTGCATCCATCAGATTCTTCAGTTTATAGTCCAATTGCTGCCATTCATAATTTGCCAACTGTCCACTTTTGATCTTCTCACTCGGAATCTCACAGACATTCGCAATCAAACGGTTCACCAACTGAACGTTACTCATTTCAAGCGAGAACAACGCCACCGGGTTCCGATAATCGACAGCAATATTCTTAGCCATAGAAAGGACAAAGGCGGTCTTACCCATCGCAGGACGTGCAGCGATAATGATAAGGTCGGAATTCTGCCAACCGGAAGTCATCTTGTCTAGCTTTGTAAAACCACTCTCAAGACCACTCAAACCGTCGGTTCGCGCCGCAGCCTTCTGAATCAGCTTATAGGCTTCGTCAATCACCGGATTGATCTGCGTATAATCCTTTTTCATGTTCTGCTGCGAAATCTCAAAAAGTTTACCTTCCGCTTCCTGCATCAAGTCGTCCACATCCAGCGTTTCATCGAACGCCTTACTCTGGATATTGCTTGTAAACGTAATCAGCTCACGCGCCAGAGATTTCTGTGCAATAATACGGGCGTGATACTCAATATGCGCTGATGAAGCCACCTTACTACTCAATTGAGTAATATAGAACGGGCCTCCCACCTCTTCCAGTTCTCCGCGTTTGCTAAGTTGTTCCTTTACAGTCAGAATATCCACCGGCTTCTGATTCACCGCAAGATCGGTGATGGCAGAATAAATCAACTGATGTCGGTGTTCGTAAAAAGATTCGGGACGAAGAATCTCACTCACCAATGAGTAAGCATCCTTTTCAATCATCAAAGCTCCCAGAACTGCTTCTTCCAGTTCAGGTGCCTGCGGCTGAATACGTCCATAATCATTTACCGGTTGTACCTTAGTAGACTTTGTATTGCGGGTATTTCTTTTCTGTTCGGCCATCGAGGTATTTACTATTTTACAATTTACTATTTACTATTTTGCGACCGGACAGACTCCTTTATAACAGAGTTTTTCCAGTCGGGACGACAAAGATAGAATATAATCATGAAGAATGGATAAGGAAAAATGAAGATTTTACTAACTTTGCTCCCGAATTACATTCAACACATGATTAATTGTCATGTGCGGCACTGCAAATAGTAAATCGTAAATTGTAAAATAGTAAATAACCTTATGCTCGCTTTTCCTAATATCAAAATAAACCTGGGACTTTCCATCACGGAAAAACGCCCGGACGGATATCACAATCTGGAAACCGTTTTCTATCCGGTAGCCCTCGAGGACGCTCTCGAAATCCGTACTTCTTCTGAAACAGAAAAGAAGATTACCCTCCACCAGTATGGCATGGAGATAGCCGGCAATCCGGAAGACAACCTGGTGGCAAAGGCCTATTCATTGCTGGATAAGGAGTTTCATCTTCCCCCTGTCGAAATTCATTTATATAAGCATATTCCCTCGGGAGCCGGACTGGGGGGCGGTTCATCCGATGCCGCTTTTATGCTGAAGTTGCTCAACGATCATTTTCAGCTGGAATTATCTGAAGAACAGCTGGAGGTATATGCCGCCACTTTGGGAGCGGACTGTGCTTTCTTTATCAAAAACAAGCCGACCTATGCCGAAGGGATCGGAAACCTGTTCTCACCAATCGAGCTTTCATTAAGCGGTTACCAAATCATGATTGTCAAACCGAACGTTTTCGTTTCTACCCGGGAAGCCTTTTCAAATATCCACCCGCACCGTCCGGAATATCCGGTCAAAGAGGCAATCCTGCGTCCAGTTGCAGAATGGAAGGATATCCTAATCAATGATTTTGAAGCAAGTGTATTCCCGCAACATCCCATTATCGAAGAAATCAAAGAAGAGCTCTATCATCAAGGAGCAATCTACGCATCCATGAGCGGCTCCGGCTCTTCAGTGTTCGGACTGTTCGCCCCCGGAACTTCTTTACCGGAAACAATGGGAGAAAGCGACGTTTTCTGTTTCAAAGGAAAGCTATAAACATAGTTTTGTTCGCCCAGTATGGGCGAACAAAAAACGGTACCACGACTCACGTCGTAGTACCGTCACAACACAAACACAAAATAAAACACGACAAAACTACTATGCAATCTTTCCTGTCTATGCCGGGGAGGCATAAGTACTATTTACGTATATTCGCATACTCATAAACAGCTTCAGGTCGATTAGCATCAAATAAACAAATCGCATGCACGATTTGTTTAATCTTTTATGTTTATTTTAAAACAAATCTCTTTTATTGAATCCCTCTTTCACGGAGTTTCAGCTGCCAGTTCCATGCAGAACGTAAAGTATCTTCCAAAGTTTCTACAGCCTTCCAACCCAGTTCCTGATTCGCGAAATCCGGATTCGCCCAAACTTTTTCAATGTCGCCTGCACGACGTCCGACAATCTGATAATTCAATTTTACGCCGGTGGCTTTTTCAAAGCCATTTATTAATTCCAATACAGAAACACCACGTCCTGTACCGATATTGAATACTTCCACTTTTTCTTTTTGTGTCTTTTCCAAGATACGACGGATAGCGATCACGTGGGCTTTAGCCAAGTCAACAACATTGATAAAGTCACGGATACAAGAACCGTCCGGTGTATCATAATCATCACCAAACACACTTAGTTTCTCACGGATGCCGATGGCGGTTTGGGTCAGATATGGAATCAGGTTTTGAGGAACCCCATTAGGCAGTTCACCCAACAATGCCGTAGGATGCGCACCAATCGGATTGAAATAGCGCAGCATAATCGCATTGATCGGAGCACCTGAAGCTACCGTATCACGAATAATCTCTTCATTGATCTGTTTCGTATTTCCGTATGGCGATTCCGCTTTCTTAATCGGAGCCTTTTCTGTCACCGGCAATTCATCCGGCTGGCCATATACCGTACAGGAAGAAGAGAACACAATACCTTCTACTCCATGTTTTGGCATCAGTTCGAGAAGGTTAATCAAAGAAACCAGGTTATTACGGTAGTAAAGCAACGGTTTCTGTACCGATTCTCCTACTGCTTTGCTCGCTGCAAAGTGAATGATCGCCTTAATTCCTTTATATTTTGTAAATACTGCATCAAGACCAGCAAAGTCCAGGCAATCCAGCTTTTCAAAAACTGGGCGAATACCGGAAACTTTCTCTATATTGTCAACAACGTCAGCACTTGAATTTGATAAATTATCGATGATGATTACTTCATATCCACTGTTTTGTAGTTCTACAACAGTATGAGACCCTATGTATCCTGTCCCGCCTGTTACTAAAATTCTTTCTTTCATATACTTTATAAAAATGGTTAGTTTCTCGGCTTATCATTGTTTGAGTTACAAATGTATGGAAATAAAATGGAATAGCAATAATTTGCCACAATTTTATTTGCTGAAAAGTAATTTAGGTACGATTGGGTGGCAATCAGGTATAAAAAAGAATTGGAAACTCAAAGCTGTATGACGCCATACAGCAGAGCTTCCAATCCCCTATTTAATTATCAACTGTAAATCCTTACACCACGCCGGAGAATCCCATGAATGCCATAGCAAGCAAACCGGCGGTAATCAAGGCAATCGGAGTGCCTTGCATTCCTTTAGGTACTTTCACGAGGCTCATCTGTTCGCGCAATCCGGCAAAAAGCACCAGTGCCAGACCGAAACCGATGGCCGTAGAAAACGCGTACACAACACCTGTCAGCAGGTCGTAGTCTTTCTGAATCACCAGGATAGCCACACCAAGAATACAACAGTTGGTTGTAATCAAAGGCAAGAACACGCCCAAAGCCTGATACAGAGCAGGCGATACTTTTTTCAGAATGATTTCCACCATCTGCACCAATCCGGCAATGACCAGAATGAACGTAATCGTCTGCAAATATCCCAGCCCGAAAACATCCAACACAAACTTCTGAATCAGGAAGGTAACGATGGTAGCGATGGTCAACACGAAAGCAACCGCAGCGCTCATACCCATCGCAGTCTCTACTTTCTTAGATACGCCTAGGAACGGACAGATACCCAAGAACTGCGACAACACGATGTTGTTTACAAAGATTGCCGAAATAAATATCAATATATATTCCATATTCTTTTCTTATTTAATTGAATTAGGCTTTCTTGAAACTGTTAATCAGCGCAATGAGGTATCCCAAAGCGATGAAAGCCCCCGGAGCCAATACAAATACCAACATTCCATATTCTTCCGGCATGATGGTCAGATCGAAAATCTTACCGGTTCCCAGAAATTCACGGACAGCACCCAGCAATGTCAGGGCAATGGTGAAACCAAGTCCCATGCCGATACCGTCGAACATAGAAGCAACTGCGTTATTCTTGGCGGCGAATGCTTCGGCACGTCCCAACACAATACAGTTCACTACAATCAACGGGATGAAAAGTCCGAGCGTAGCGTACAGTCCCGGCACGTATGCCTGCATCACCATTTGAAGCAAGGTTACGAAAGACGCGATCACCACGATAAACGACGGGATACGCACCATATCCGGAATCAGGTTCTTGATTAAAGAAATCACCACATTCGAGCAGATCAAAACGAACATGGTAGCCAGTCCCATACCCATACCATTGATGGCCGACGAAGTCGTACCCAATGTAGGACACATACCGAGCAGGAGTACAAACGTAGGATTCTCTTTGATAATCCCGTTCATCATTACTTTAAAGTTATTCATATCTGTCTCCTTTCTTATTTAGCACTGACCGAATCAGTAAGTTCAACTTTTATCGTAGCTCCCGTAGCAGTGTCAGAGTCTGCGCCTGTAGCCTTTTGAGAAGCACCGCTGACACCATTCACTTTACCACCTTCTGCCTTATAAGCCTGATAAGCAGCATTTACAGCATTCAAAAACGCACGTGAAGTAATGGTAGAAGCTGTAATGGCATCCACCGCTCCCCCATCTTTGCTGACGGTCAACGGAGCTTCACCCGGATTCATCCCCAAAATAGACTTTTTACTCTCTTCATGAGACACAGCCTGTTCTCCCTTGGCCGGGTCGTATGCTCCGAACCATTTGTCGGCTTTAGAACCCAGTCCCGGAGTTTCCGCGTGAGCGAGTAACGAGTAATTATAGATTTTACCTTCGGCGTTAAAGCCTACCAACACTTTCAGTTCGCCACCAAATCCCATTGATTTAGCTTCGACGGCCGTTCCTACCAATTCTTCGCCGTTCTTAGCCGGATAAACGATAAAGTCAACATTCTTCTTTCCGTCTTTCTCGCTGAAGATCGTATCGCTTTCCGCTACCGGATTATTGGTAAATTCGGGAAGAACCTTTTTCAAAGCCTCGTTCAGTGTCTTCGCATTCGCTTCGGCAATGGGGCCTTTTGTCAGTTCATTTACATAAGCCAGCAACGCTACGGAGACAGCAGTCACGCCCGTAAGTACCAGCAACATATTCTTTAAAGATGATTCTAACTTTTTCATTTCTTCTTCGCTACCTCCCCAAAGCGTTTTGGTTTACAATAGGTGTTAATCAGCGGAGTGAACGCATTCATAATCAGGATAGCGAACGACATACCTTCGGGATAAGCACCGAACAGACGAATGACAACCGTCAGCAGACCGATACATACACCATAAATCAACATTCCTTTCTTACTCATCGGAGAAGTCACATAGTCGGTTGCCATAAAGACAGCACCCAGCATCAGACCACCGGAGAGCAACTGCAATATCGGAGAAACATATTTTTCCGGATCTGCCAAGTGCATGATACCCGCAAAGATAAACACGGTAGCCAGGATAGACACAGGAATATGCCAAGTGATGATCTTCTTCCAGAGCATATAAACCAGTCCGATCAATAGAGCCAATGCACTCACTTCACCCAAGCATCCGCCATTCTGTCCGATCAGCAAACTCAATGCATCCGGAATCTGGTTTAAAGCATCCATAGCCGCACTTTTATCTGCAGCATGAATCGCTTGTTTCATCAATGCCAGCGGAGTGGCACCGGTGGTAGCATCCGTATAGGCGGTCAACTGTCCGACTACCGGCCAGCTGGTCATCTGTACCGGGAAAGAAAGCAACAGGAACACACGTCCTGCCAGTGCCGGATTAAAAGGATTGCAGCCTAATCCGCCGAAAGACATTTTGCCTACACCGATAGCAAACAGTGCACCCAGAATGATAATCCAGATAGGGAGATTAGACGGTAAGTTGAATGCCAGCAACACACCTGTGATGATGGCAGAGCCGTCGCAGATGGTAGTGGTAGGTTTCTTCATTAAATATTTCCCGATCGCCCATTCGAAGAACAAACAAGCTGCAACGGAAGTAGCCGTGACAATCAGGGCACCCAGTCCGAAGAAATAGAGAGACACCAGAAAAGCCGGAATCAGTGCGATCAGCACGCCATACATATTTTTCTGTACGCTGTCTCCGCCATGAACGTGGGGTGATAGTGATACGATTAATTTATTTTCCATATTCGTTATTTTTTAGCTTGACGTGCACGAATCATAGCACCTACTTTGCCTTTGCCCAGACGACAGTAGTCGAGCAACGGACGGTTGGCAGGACAAGTGAACTGGCAAGAGCCGCACTCGATACAATCCATGATTCTTTCTTTTTCCATTGTTTCAAAATCTCCGTTTTCGGACAAAGCTCCGAGCAAGTACGGTTCCAGTCCCATCGGACAGGCACTCACGCACTTCGCGCAACGGATACAAGTCTGCGCCTCACCACGTTTGGCTTCCTTCTGATTCATAATCAGGATACCGGAACTGCCCTTCGCAGTAGGAACCTCGATATTTACGAGCGCCTTACCCATCATCGGACCGCCACCGATCACCTTACCCGTATCTTCGGGCAGACCACCGCAAGCGTCAATCAACTGTTTCATCGGTGTACCGATACGAGCCAAGAAGTTGGAAGGGTTCGCAACTGACTTTCCTGTCACGGTAATCACACGTTCGAACAACGGCTTATTTTTCTGTACAGCTTCATAAACGGCAAATGCTGTTCCCACGTTCTGCACGACTGCTCCCGTAGAGATAGGCAATGCACCGCTCGCCACTTGACGTTTGGTGATCGCGTCGATCAGCTGCTTTTCACCTCCTTGCGGATATTTCACCTTCAAGGGCACTACTTCGATACCTGCATAGCTGGAAGCCACTTTGGTCATCAGTTCGATAGCATCAGGCTTATTATTTTCGATTCCGATAAATGCCTTGTTCACTTTCACCGCTTTCATCAGGATAGAAACACCCACCATGATTTCTTCCGCGTGTTCCAACATCAGCTGATGGTCGGCAGTCAGGTAAGGTTCACACTCTACGGCATTGATAATCACACATTCAGCCTTGAAAGAAGGAGGAGGACAAAGTTTCACCTGCGTAGGGAAACAAGCACCGCCCAGACCTACGATTCCGGCATCGGCAATCTTCTTCACGATCTCTTCTGCGGAAAGTTCACACTCTTTCACCAGTGTGGTGCTACGGTCGATTGTCTCTTCCCATTCGTCGCCTTCCACATCAATGAAGATGGCAGGTTTCGCATAACCGCTGGCATCGACTATGGTATCAATCTTCGCCACTTTACCACTGACCGAAGAGTGAATTGCTGCCGAAACAAAGCCGGCAGGTTCGGCAATCCGTGTGCCTACCTTTACCACATCCCCTTTCGCTACAACCGGTTTTGCAGGCGCACCGATGTGCTGCCCCAGCAAAATAACAGCCTTTGCAGGAACTTCCGCTGTGATAATAGGTTGATGTGCCGACAATTTATTTTCGTGTGGATGAACTCCACCAATTGAAAATGTCTTTAACATACAGTTCTGTATTTTATTCTGTTATTATTCTGTTACTTTCGGAGCTTCTGTAGCCTTTGCAGCAGGAGTTTCCACTTTTGCAGCCGGTTTCGGAGCAGCCGGAGCTTCTTCTTTCGGTTTCCGCGGCGGGAAATTCAACTCGATAATGCTATTCTGCGGACAAACTTCCACACATTTCCGGCAAGATTTACACTTGTTCGGATCGATGTAAGCCAAATTGTTTTCCAGCGTAATAGCCTCGAACGGACAAGTCTTCACACACTTGCCACAGCCGATACAGCTCACTGTACAAGCCTTACGTGCCACAGCTCCCTTGTCTTTATTCACACAAGAGATATACACGCGGCGTGACTTCTTTCCTTGCGGACGGATTTCGATGATCGCTTTCGGGCAAGCCTTCACACAGGCGCCACAAGCGGTACATTTCGCTTCATCCACTTCCGGAAGCCCCGTTTCAGGATTCATGTGGATGGCATCGAACTGACAAGCAGCCACACAGTCGCCACACCCCAGACATCCGTAACTACATCCCGTTTCCCCACCATACAGCGAAGCGGCAATAGCACAACTCTTCGCACCATCATATTGGTTGGTACGCGGACGATTGGCACACGTTCCGTTACATCTTACCACTGCTACCATCGGTTCAGCTTCACCGGCTGCAAGTCCGAGGATATCAGCAATTTGTGCCATGACAGGTTGTCCACCTACGGGGCAGAATTTACCATCCAGCGAACCGGCTTTGACGCAAGCGTCGGCAAATCCGCTACAACCGGGATAGCCACATCCACCACAATTAGCCTGGGGAAGCACTTCTCCCACCTGAGCAATCCGCGGGTCTTCATACACGGCAAATTTCTTGGAAGCCACATAAAGAATAGCGGCCAGCACGAGCGCTATAGCTCCCAATGAAATCACTGCAATCAGAATCAAATTCATAATGTTTTTAGTTATTTATTGGTTTTATAGTAAATGAAAATTGTTGTTTGAGTCGCGTTTTATTGAGCCACAAAACGAAATAATAAGGTATAAGGACAGCCAGAGAAAGAAGTGCTGCATACAACTCATTCTCTATCCACGCCATCAAAAGAAACAATGAAAATATAAGAAGTACGAAAGGAAGTACGAAAGCCAATACCACTGCCATCATGCCCATCGACGTTTCGCCGACCACCATCACCTTCTCTCCCACCTGATAGGAAGAAGCTGCGGTATCTATAATATCTATGATTTTGTCCTTACTATCCGCCGAGGAACAATGCCCCTTTGCGCTACAAGCCGCGCAAGCCGATGTCTGGACAATCCTCACCGACAGATGAGAACCTTGTATGTTTTCCACAATACCTAGATGCTTTATAGTATTATTCGTCATTTTGCAAACTCCGCATTACAAATCGCGGCAAATTTAATCATTATTTATGAACTACGAAGCATTCCTCCCACTTTTTCTACATAATAAATTGTTATTTTCTGCGTTTACGTTATCGCACACGGAAAAGATATAGCTACCATTTGATATTTTTCAAGAATGGCAAACAAACATTTTAAACAAGAAAATCCCGGCCGTTTTATTCATTCAACCGGGATTTTCTATCGTTATTTCACCATTATCCCACTATCCATCTCTCAATATTCCGCATTTTCGCGTTAAAGTTCACTCCTATTTTAAATAATTGGCGATTGCCATCGGCCTCAAAAGGAAGTGCATAATGTTTTTCATTGATTTGTCGTAAGGCATCTTCCGCTGTCCCGTCAAGTTTGAATTCGATCACATAAACAAACTTATCAGTTTGCAGAACTAAATCGATACGCCCTTCACTTGTGTGGTATTCCGCTTTCACATAAAACCCGACCAACTTAAAGACAATAAAAAGTACATTTTGATAATGCAATTCCAAATCACGGATAAGCTCATAAGGAGTATCAGCAAAGAAACTCCGGAGACGACGGAAAAAAGAATCATAATCTCCGACACGTATTTCACGAACAAACTTCTGTATTTCAAACTCCGATTCTACCGCATTGGTGTTTGCATAAAAAGGAAGCAAGAATTTAATGAACCCTTCCTCTACTTCGCGATTCGGGAACCCTAAACTGTAAATTCCAAATTCGTTATCATATCCTTTGATAGTGAGATAACCGCTCTGATAAATGACCGGAATGGGATTGTCCGATGTCGAATCAATACTGTTCAATACAGCGGCACTCGTTTCCTCATGCGCCATACGCCCCAAGTCATAATGATGTTTTTTCAGCAACTCCACTAGATAAGTAGGAGTTCCCGTTTCAAACCAATAGTTACCGAACTCTTTATACTTAAAAGTATTAAGCAAGCTGAACGGATTATATAGTCCGATAGAATTGTATGTAAAATGATAGCCATCATAGTATTCCCTCAATCTATTGCACAGTTCACCATAAGTCAGTTCTTTTGCATCCGCCAGTTCATGCAATTCAATTTCGAGATTATCATGCAGTTCTTTTTCAGAAACTCCGCAAATATCCACGTATTGCTTCCGCATTGAGATGTCATCGAGATTATTTAAATCGCTGAACACGCTTACCTTACCGAATTTCGTCACTCCCGTCAAAAATGCAAACTGAATACAACCATCCATGGTCTTCAGCACACTATAAAAAGCTTTCATAGTATTACGGAATTCCTTCTGAAGTTCCTCGTTACCTATTGCCTGCAACATGGGTTTATCATATTCATCAATCAGAATGACAACCCGTTGCCCGGTTTGCTTGTAAGCCCGTTCAATAAGACCGCGAAAACGCAATGCAAAAGTTGTTTCTGACGGAGCGGTGCCATACAGCTGTTCCCATTTCTCCAATGTGAAATTCAATATACTATCCAGGCTCTCCCGCGTATCATACTTCTCCGTATTCAAGTCCATATGAAAAATAGGATATACAGTCCAATCCTTTTCCAGCTTTTCCATGACCAAGCCCTCAAAAAGCTCTTTCTTGCCCAAGAAATACGCTTCAAGTGTAGATATCAACAGACTTTTCCCAAAACGACGGGGACGACTCAGGAAATAATAACTGCCTGTCTTCACCATCTGATAAATCAAAGCAGTCTTATCAATATAGAAATAACCGTCTTTCCGGATTTTTTCAAAGTTCTGTATGCCGATGGGGTATATTTTACTGCTCATACTCTTCTACAATTATTAAAGTGACAACAATGCTCTTTAACTACAAAGGAACAATAATATATCAAGATAAACAAAAGAACGAATCATTTTTCTTTCTATACTACGATGCATACAGTAATACTTTGTTTACTTTACTATGACTTCTTTTCTTTTATATAAACAGCTTTTTGTGTCATCCGGTACACATATTCTGTCTTGTCAATATAAAGATAATTACCTTCCCGTATCTCCGAGAATGTCTGTATCCCAATAGGGTATAATCTTTGCAAATCTTCCATATCCATCATATTTTTCACAAAGCTACAAAAATATCCGTTCAAAAAAACAGGCGGGAAACTTTTCCCGCCTGCTACTCTTTGACTTTATATGTTTTCACTTGTTGTTTTCAACTCACGTTTATTCTGTTAATCTACGCAACGGATGAAACAAGCATCATCTCTCACTATAGCCGCAATGGGAAAGAAATCAAACGTAAAATAATTAAAGTCCCATCCAAAAACAGATGTTTTGCCATGTTCTTTAATAACTTCACTATCGTTTGCATAATTCTTTTTCAGTTTTCCCAGCCAGTATACGGCTCCCGGTCGCATATACAAATCATAGAAAAGCGGGCTTGAATCGTTTTCAAATTCTTTGTACCTGAAACTTGCATATCTCAAAACACCTTTTTTATCCTCCGAACCATCACGCTCTTCTTTTCTATGTCCATAACCGGAAGCACCAACCGGAAAAAAGAGATTCTTCCCGGTTGTCTTGTTATACACAAAGCAACCGCGCATGCCAAACTGTCCCTTTTCACTCCTCCAATATTGATGCTCGTATGCTGTTTCTATATCATCCGCGGTATCTGTTGCACCATCTCCATATAACACACCAAATCCCATTTCTATATCATCGCTTTCATACAATACACGGAAGTCCTCATAAGTGGCTATCCTACCACCGGAAGGCAAATTCGGAGATCCAAATTCTATTTCGTTAGTACCCCATGGATTGGTATCTTTGGATATTATATCCCCCCATTTAGCTTTATCAATCCCTGTATTATCATCACTTGCCATTATAAATTCAGTATCTCCTGCCGGCTTGAAATCACTGGGAACAATATAGTTCCATGGAGATTTAGGATTGACATTATTCTGCGCATCTATGGGCTTGTCCCATCTTCCAAATTTAAATAAAGATCCCTCTTCTAAAGGAGAGTCGGTTTCCCGGCTACGGGTTTTCATATTCATTGCATGCCATTTAGTTCCTCCGGCAATCAAATCATCGGGAGCTGATCCTTGCCTTACAAATATCAAGTGATAACAAGTACAGTTATGATATTCTACCCGCACAATAGCATAGCGATTTTCTTTTTCTCCACACGTACCATTAAAATTAATGTCGAAATCCACAATAGACCCCGTCCGTCCATACACAGTATCGTTTTCTACTTTCTCAATGCCGGTTCCCTTGCTTGTAAGATGTATAAAATCCCGGTTATTTTCGGGTGTCACTACCACGTATGCCTTCCAAATTCCTTCGGAGGTAAAAGTTTCAAACTTTGTTTCATTCTCCTTCGGAAGGCGTTTCAATTGTACGTGGAAAGGGGCCGTATTGGTACAACTACGCCAAACCCCTTTCGGATTGACAATACGACGTACTTGATAAATGACAGGATTTCCCTTTTCCCCTTTATCATCTACACTTTGACTAGGTATCTCATTTCCGTCAAGGTCTTTGCCGTCAGTAGAGATTTTCGTTCCATCCTCCAATGTGGCAACAATTCTCACTTCTGCCCTACGTTGATAAGCTACATACGGGTTATTTCCCGTATACCCCGTTTCTTTGATCAACTGTTTGGCACGGGTATACATTGGAATTGAAACATGACATACGCTGTCACCTTCATGTCTTACTGTATAAACACCATCCCCTCCTTCTTCATCAGAACCAAAAGTTCCATCCTCTTGGATTATATCATACGAACGATTTCCCCTATTATGGTCTTTATAATACGCTTCATTGCTTCCAACATCTTCTTTGACAATAACAGTTTGCTTTGTCTTGCGAAGTGATAGAAAACCATTCCATTGATTTTGATAGGGTATGTCCATCCTGGACCAATACTTATAATCTTCATTAGGCTCATCAGGTGCCCATCTATTATCCAAAATTACAGCATCTATCCGAGTGAGTTTACGTCCTCCTGTCTTGACTTTCAACGGCAACATCATCGAATGATTATACAGATAAGATATATAATAAGGATTCGGCACCTCAATACCCGGTTCCGGCTCTTGATATTCTATGTGCCAGTCGGCATCATTCGCGAAGTTTTTGAATTTCAGTGTGAGTTTATAATGATGGTTACGCTCGGCGTTGTAGTCGTCCTGCACATTTTTTCCAAGCATAAAACGATATTTGATATTCCCGCTCCCCACTTTTTCAGGGTTGACGGAAACGTAATAAGCATCTACTTCGATGTAAGTGCCATAAGGCACGTCATCTTTCGGCAGATAATCGGGATATAATATATTATCTCCCGGCAATCCGGGATGATCCAGTTCTCCATTACCATCGGCATCCTGCAATTTGCTGGGGCCTTTTCCTTGCATATTTTCGAAGAAAAACAAGGCGTCGGCAGTTTCTTCGTGTCCTTTTTTGTGTAACACTCCGTTTTCTTCAACAGGCCACGGATAATAAGATTTACCAGTGGACAGACGTACCGGATAGGATGCATCAAACACTGTCGGTTCCGTATCTCCTTCGTAGTATTTGATCACCTCTCCGTCAGGCATATCCTCTCCCTTTGCAGGAAAGGGCAAGTCATATCCTTCATCTTCCGCTCCCACCTTATTGTCTTTTCCCAAATAGCAATGAGTCGGAATATCTTTAATCTGCACCGACTTCAGGTAAATGAAAACCCCTTCTTTCAACGCGCTTGCATCGTATGCAACAGTAACTTTGGAGGCTGCGCGGCGTATCCATGCATGCAGCGTCATACCTTTCTTGTTGATGGCTACCAGCGCATCTTCCGTATTGCGGTTGGCTCCTGTGGGGGCATCCGGCAGCGTGGTGAAATGACCGAACATCTGGTTGTTGGCGATGGCTTTGCTTTTTGCACCGCCACCGGTTTCTTCCGTCGACACCCAGTTCTCTGCCTGCCATGCCAGGCCGATAGATTTCAGTCCTTCCCTAGTCCTGATAGCAGGGTAATGAGATGTTTTCATCAGATTTCCCATATTGGCCACTGCATATATATAATGATTGCCATAAGGCACCCCGGACAATCGGAATGAGGCTTGCTGGGTCCGACTTTCCGCGGTTGGCCCCCCTTCTGCGTCGTCGCTTGTGCGGTCTTCATCTTTCACCTTGAAAGAACCGTCGTTACTTTCTGTAGAAGCAGAACCGTCGGGAAGGAGGTAATATACTTTCGTCAGGGTTCCTTCTTTATCATACAGCAGCACACACAGGTTGTTGATGTCTTTGATGGCATCCCCTGCTGTGCGTGTCTTTACGTCCAAAGCCGGGCGAAGAGGAAGAAACTCTACCGTTGCATTTACGTCGGTTTCCCCTTCGGGCATTTGTCCGTATCTGTTATTGAACCAATCGTCCGTGCAGGCAGCCAAAACAAATATCAGCATACCCGTAAGACTATAAAGAATATTTCGTTTCATATTTTCCTGCATAAAATTATTTTAAGGAAATCCTCCCTTCGTTGGTTATAGCCCGAAATCGGGATCTAATGTGACTTCGGTATATGGACGCACATCTACCTTCCAGTCCGTGCTTGTATCTTTAATGGTAATGTATACTTTTACGTGCGTATTACGCGGCAATTGGGGCACGTTCTCCAAAAAGCCTTTCAGCTCCACACCGTCTACCCAAAGGCTTATCGAATAGTTCTTCTTCTCGTCCGCTCCTCCTTCACCTTCATACACGTGTTTGCCTTCCAAAAAATAGCAGGAAGGCGCCAGGGTGATCTCTTTATTTTTTGGCAAAGAGTAACTGGCATTAAACCGATAGGTATAATATTCCGTTTCGGGAACCTCAAATGCTTCAATTTCTTTATAAATTGTCCCGTCGCTTCCCTCTACGTCCCGATACCTCACACCTCGTGGCAAGAGATATGCCTGTCTGGCCATATTATGAACGGCATATCCCGTGACAGTCTTGTCTAGCGAACTTTCATTCTTGACATAGAATGAGTATTTGACAGCAGTTCTTATGATGAACAAATCAGCTTTCCGGTCGGTCTCTCCCACCTCCACCGTATGACATTCGTTCATGGGTACATAGTTAGGTTTCACCTCCAGTTGTTTGCCTTCATCCAGCTTTACCATCAGCTTGCCGATCTTCTCTGCTGGAAACGCATCTCCTTTTTTAATCCGCTCCAGTTCGTCTTTCAACCGGATCCGAACACCGTCTTCCGACTGGATGTCTATTGATGAGTTTTCATTTGCAAACAGATAAACTCGCTTGGTTTCCCTGCCGCGCACTTTGAAGCGTTCATCCCCATAATGTTGCAGGACATCCCGGAAAGAGATAAACCGGTTTTCTTCTACAGTGTTGTCAGGACGCACTACGATGATGCGCAGTGTGCTCATCAATTCGTAACCATTGGCGGCATCTTCGTATCCGTCGCCTTCGGCGCGGGTAATGCCCGAATGCATCACATCTGTAAGCGAAACATTAATATCGAGATTTACCCACACCGCATCATCATCGCCACCGAATCGGCTCATCTCCTCTTTGTCACTGCCGCAAGCAGACAACAGACAGACAACGAAACTGAATAGGATAATATATACGAATTTATTCATATTTTATATTATTGACTCTGACTACCCAATCGTTTACTTTTATAGTCACCTTAAACCACTCGTGGCTTGAATCAAGGAAAAATATCATCGACCAGTAATATCCCCGGTCCAAAAACTCCTGTGGGGGCATCGCGGCAAAATGATCACTTTTGAGTATTAACAGATAATTAATCAAAGGGATGTTGACCACTTCCTTTCCGTCTGCTTTACGCTTGATAATCATCTTCGGACTATTCTTCGTCATCAACCGCGACGTGGAAAACTCTGCATAAGCCACCACTTCCTCTTTGTTTCCTTCAATGACTCCCGTCGAAGCTTGTCCTTGCGACCACGGGGTATAGGTGACCGGACCATTCGGAAGCAAGTCGTTGTCATACGAAAACAAAGTATTGTCGTCGGTGATTTCAAACTCATACTCTTTGTCATCCACCGGTTCACCGTTCATTTGTTGCAATACGATACGGATGTTGTTGGTGTTCTTCATCATCTTCACCACCCCTTTCTGATAAAGGTCGGATGTGGCAAGAGTGAGCTCACCCCAAAACATATCATGCAATTTACGCTTTTCAGGAAGATCAGACTCGACGCGACGCCAGTCGGCTTCTACCCGCAGATCGGTATAATTGCTTCCGGCGTCAGGCTCTTGAAGCAGCGAGAAGGTTTTCTCCTTGCATGCCAATCCACCATAGGCCACAAAGCGATATGTGCCTTTCTTCAAGTCGAGCTGCATCCGGTAGTCCTCATTTTGCAATTCGGCGCCTGTGACGATACGGCGGTCTACGTAGTTGCCTTCTTCGTCGTAAATAAACAAAGTAAGACAATCTACCTGGTTCGGGAATGCGTTGGCAAACTCCAGGTTATAATCGTAGATAAAGCGTAACGACACACCATGCGGACAAGGATCAAGATCCTCGTAGATGCGTTCGCACGAAGAAAAAACAAGCCCCATAGCTGCGGCGTAAAACACCGCAGCCATAAGTCTTGAAATTATATTTTGTTTTCTACTTTGCATTGTTTTAATCAATCAAATGTGATGCTATTGACGCGAACTACCCATGGCAACACTTGTACAGACACTGTGAAGTATACATCACTGTTTTCGTCCGGCTCGTTCGGATCTACCGGATCAGGATCTTTGCCCGGATCTGTGGGATGTCCCAATATAGAAATCTTGTCTACGCACAATTTATAAACATTGTTGCGGACCACAGCAAACTCCATGATGCCCATTTCTGCAGGCATTCCGTTGTTGTTGTGACGGTTCCAATAATAGTAAAACACTTCATACTCACCGTTGTTATTGGGTGTGTAGATAGTAAAACCGTGGTCCGTCCACATCTTATCCGTTGGCTTGCCGTTGCCAGCTGCAGCCATCACTGCATTATACTCATTCTTAACGGCAGTGTTTTCCGATAAATCTGCGAACATACTCTGAATATACAATGCATTGTTGTACACATAAAGAGGTTCTCTTTGTGCCATAGCAGCTCTCACGACAGGATTATTATCTGTAGCGATAATATGTCCTTTAAATACAATACCGGTCGAAATACCGTTCATTTGTCTGCGCGGAGAAGGAATCGTGTTTTCTGTCACATAACGCCAGACACGATAACCGGTCTTGTCGATGCCATCCGGAGCATCCTGCCAGTTGTTAGAATCGTTTTCTCCTTTGTTTATAATATCTCTCAATTTCACCCATTTCCATTCGGAGTTGGTGTCAAACTGTCCGGAAATCCAACTATTACCATTATCGGTAAATCTTCCTAAGTTATAGAAGAAGTTTCCCGTTAAATCTTCGCTTCCCGTATAAGAGATTTTGTCATCAAAGTCGTAATCCACTACATAATTATTAGTTGTCTCAAGCCCGCAAAGGTCGAATTTCGTATAATCTGCATTGCCATTGCCATCTTGTAAGCAAGTGCGGCGCAAATAATAAAACTCCTTACTCATATTGAGCAGAGCAGCATCGGTCAGCTGTACTTGAACCATGGGTTTACCTTCCGAATTTTTGAGAACATGATAAGTAGCAGTAGCTCTATCTCCATTCTCACTATCGGACGGTCCTTGCTTGTAGTCGAAACGAGCCACTGCGCGTTCCACTTTCACAGTTCCTAAAGGATAGGCAGATTCTTTCGTTTTATATCCTGAAAAAGAATCCGGCAATTCGCGGGACAGTAAAACTGCATTTGCCATTAAGAATTTCCCACCTGTACATATCTCTATGTTTTCTGCACCTGACAATTTACAGGTTGCATTTCCCACAGTCAGCAATTCACCGGAATTAAATTTATTAGCCTTTTCTATCAAATCATCTGTCGGATTGCAAAAGGCATACACCAATACTTCTTTCCCTGCCTGACCGCGCAATGCCGTTTCAGAAAGTCCCATGGTGTAAGTGCTGGCATCAGCACCTTCTGTTCCGTCAGTACCACGTACATAGCTAGACGCAACAAATTTGCGGTCGGGTGTAGTCAAGACAACCAATACACCTTTTGTCACTTTGTTTTCATTATCTGTTCCAATTTCTATACCACCGTTAGAAGTAACATAATCGTCCCCTGCCCCAGTATCTGTTACACTGCGGGTTGTTTGGGGCAGTTCCAATCTAAAGCGCATATAAACTCCGTTTTCCACATCACCATCATTCACAGTAGCAATGTCGTCATTGTTACAAGCTGCCAATGCAAAACATAAAGCGCCTGCTAAAATTTTACTCCAGCTTTTTCTCATCTTTTCTTATTTTTAAATTAATATTCCTTATTTGATTTCCTCAATTTGCCTTAACATCTTTTCTGCATCCGGCATTCCTTTACGCACAGCTTCTTCAAACATTTTTTCGGCAGTGTCGAAATCTTTGTTCAAAGCAGCAAGAGTGGCGCGTGCATAGATGGCTTGCGGTGAATCACCTGCTTTCTGCAGGTAGCGTTCGGCACTTTTAAGATTGCCACGACTCATGGCGATATTGGCTGCATTGAGGTTAGCCACTTCATCGTCGGGGAACATACGCACAGCGATGTCGAATGTTTCGTTATACTCCTCACTGCCAATTTCCATTTCTTGTGCAGCAAGATACATTTCATTGAGACTTAGCTTCTGCGGCTGTGTCTTGATGAGACGTTTAATTTCTTCCACATCAGTATAAGCACGCACTTCATACTTCACGGCATAGTCCGAATGGCGCAACCCCGGATACACCTCTTTCAGTAAGAAAGCATACTCCTTCGGGAAGGCAGTCTTGATACTCCGTTCTTTGGCGTCCGGATCCATGTTGCTACGTATCAAGGCAAGGATGCCTGCCTTGTTGTCCAAAGATGAACTTTCAACGTAACGTTCCAGCCCGGCCCAATCCTCGGGTTCGTAGTCGGTAATGAATTGCATGTCGGCAAAATTATATTGTTTGCGTACATACTCTTTCAGTGTCTTCGTACGCCCCATGGCAAGGCGCTCGTTATTAGAATACGGACTTTCGGGCGATGCATATCCCTTGATGCTGACAGAGATGATGCGTGTATCGGCATCGTTGCGTACAGCATCAATGGTGGAAAGAATCTTCTGCAATTCCACCGGATTACGGCGGTAGTTCTCATGTATTTCCGTACGATTTACTGGGAAATCGATATAAGCAGAACCTTCCAACACATTAATTTTAGGTTCGGCTTTCGGGCGGATGTATATGTAAGAAGGCACAAACGCCTTTGGTTCAAGACGGAGCGCCAACAACGGTTCGTTTTCGCCGGCAAGCGTCTCGTCACAACATCCGCACACTTCATTCAGGGTAACAAGTTTAGATGTATTCATCCATTTTTCATAAGGTACCACCGTACGATATTCCACTACCGATACGTCGCTGCGACGGTATATTTGCGTAGTCGCCGGCCTCAAGTTATCATTGCGTAAATAATGGTAATACCGATTGCGTCCTGCAATCAACACAGCAGGCAAGCTCAACGTGTTGTCATCACTTGCCAATGCCGGCGTAAATATCACTTCGCGATTGCTCTTAACCTCCAAACCGGATACGTCTATATCCATCGAAATGAAGAGTTTATCATCCGAATGGGAAACGAAAAGATTTCGCACTGTCACTTGCCCATTCATAAGCGGCTGTCCTTTTACACCAGCCACACCAAGTAGTGACAACAAAACACTACCTGTTATTTTAGCTATTTTATTGTTTATTGTAATCATGACTACAGACCGAATTAAAATGTATAAACCAGATTGACAGCCGCTTTTGTGGGACCAAAATAGTTGTGCGATTTTCCTTTGGCAAGTTTGGTGCCGCAAGTTGCACATGGATAGACATCATAGCGTGTATAAACCCAACCCAGTCCGAGTTCGGCTTCCAAATTCCAATGCTTATTCAATATCCATGCATAACCGTATGCAATGCCGGCACCAGCAAACCATCCTTGATAACGACGGTCGGAAACTACAGAGAAATCTGTACCTAGAAAAGAAAGGTTGTTTTTCAGACCACCAACATTATATTGGCCGCCTAAAGCATGGACACCCATAAAATGACCGGCAAAACGGTCGCAGAACCAATAACGCGCTTCCGGTTGCAAAAGCCAGTGCTTCCACTTCCGCTCGTGAGAAAGTGTCCATCCATTGTAATCGGCAGATAAATCGAATGTCCAGCGAGGAGCCAAACCTACCTCTACGCCTACATTCACATTCAAAAACGCATCATACAGAACATTAGTCTTAATTGCTACTTTCTGTGCTCTCGCCTGCGAACAGAACGTCCCGGACAAGACTAACAACAGAAAAAAAGTCGTTCGTTTCATCTCAAGTGTGTATTATTCAGTTTAACTTTAAGTCTTTACCTTATTTTCCCTCTGAATCCCCCACAAGTACATATCAAACGTACTAATAAAACAACATCGGACAATACTCCGGATGATAATATAATATACACAATATTTATGCTTCTCTATATTTAAGATTAAGAGAAACATCAAGTAACATAAAAAAATTAACATCTCTTCATTAGAGATATATTAATTTACAGGCAAAATTACATAAATTCCATAAAGTAACAATATAATATGACTTTTTTTTTTAATCATCCCCAAAAAAATCAAATAAGACAACTGCCATACACTCCTCCTCTTATTTTTATAAAGCCACCAAAATTCATTTATAAAAAAATAGCAGGCGAGAAAATTTTCTCGCCTGCCTTTTTTTATTTCACCTGCTTTTCATTGCGTTCTTCTCTCTCCTCTTTTTCCTTCCGATACCTCATATATAGCTGTTTCCACCTGTTCAAAACCCTCTCGATTTCCTCCTCGTCAAGATAATCAAAACAGAATTCCACCACTTTTAAGTAATTACCCAATGAGCAATCTAGCCCTTTTTTAACTCATTCAAAGGATCATGGCCGATCCCCAATGCCTTGTACACATTCTTATTTGTCAAACACGTGCGTTTAAGCAACTCACTAACGCTAGCTCCTAATGCTGCGTAATAGTCTTTTTCTTTTTTCATACTTATTTATTATTAAAATTACACCATGATGGTTAATTATTTTAACTTTCATCCTAACATATCAGGATAATGCTTATTTTGTTTCTACTACATTTACACCATGTTTCAAAATGCACACATATATGATGCAAAGTAAATAATTAAATTTTTAATAACAAAGAATTATGCCAAACGATTACAAAATGTCCTATTTCATGCCTCCCATCGCCCCTATCAAAGACAAACAGGGACAAATACTCACTCCCCCCACACTTTTCCCCTTCTGCGAAGTCTGCATTGAACAGGTTTTCCAAATGATCACCAGCAACGAAGAACTCAGGCTCCTGACCGAGCAAGTACGCAACGCACCGGACATACGCATAGCAAAAACAAGGCTTTTGCCCTATGTAACTCCCTGCGGCACCTTCTCCCGCCGCAGCGGCAAATACCTCCTGTCCCCATCAGGGCTGGTGATTGTAGACCTGGACCATTTCCGCTCTTACCGGGAAACTGAAGAAATGCGCCGTGTGTTACATGACGACCCGCTCCTCCGTCCCGTACTCACGTTTATCAGTCCCAGCGGACTGGGTGTAAAGGCCTTTGTCCCCACCTACCATTTATCCACGGCAACAAGCGGCAAACAAATCACAGAATGCATGAGTTGGGCAATGCAGTACGTAGAGACAGCGTATAATACAGAAACATCTGTTTTCTCCGAAACAAAGACCAAAGTAGATTTCTCCGGCAAAGACCTTGTGAGATCCTGCTTTCTTAGCCACGACCCCGAAGCTTTATTCAGAAACATCTAACATAAGAAAATTAAGAAAAAATGAACAACATCGAATCACTACGCCGTCTCACCGAGACAGTTGAAACAGCAGGAGCAGACATCGCACCCACTTACATCGAATACATACAACTGGCATTTGCCATCGCCACAGACTGCGGCGAAGCCGGGCGCAACTATTTCCACCGTCTCTGCCGCCTGTCTGCCAAGTACCAGCGCGAACACACCGAACAGGTGTTCTCCAACGCACTCGCCACAAAACATGGTGACGTACATCTAGGCACGGCTTTCCACCTTGCCGGAATCGCAGGAGTCAAGCTCCATCAAGACGACGTAATGAACAAGCCGAAGGGTACAAAGGGTACAGAAGATTCAGGGGCAAATTTCTCCACACACACGTGCGCGCGTTATAAGGTAGACAATGACGAAAATACCGGAAAGGAGGAAAATACCCAAGAAGAGGAAAGAGAAGAAGAGGAACTTCTCTCGGGCAGTGAACCGAAACAACAATTGCCCACCTTCCCCAAAGCCGACTGGCCCACACTCCTACAACGTATCATTACCTATGGCAAAAGCGACGCCCTGAAAGACGTTATGCTTTTAGGAGCATTGACAGCCCTGGGTGCAACCATCGCCCCACACTTGCGCTGTTCCTATAGCGGCAAATTCCTGCATCCCTGTCTTCAGTATTTTGCCATCGCTCCTTCCGCTTCCGGCAAGAGCATCCTCTCTTACATCCGGCTGCTTGCCACTCCCATTCACGACGAAATCCGTGCGGAAGTGGCAGCAAAGATGAAAATCTACAAGAAAGAGAAAGCCGCCTACGAGGCATTGGGCAAAGAACGAGCGAAAGTGGACGCACCGCAAATGCCCGCCAACAAGATGTTCATCATTTCGGGTAACAACACCGGCACAGGTATCCTGCAAAATATTATGGATTCTGATGGAATAGGATTTATCTGCGAATCTGAAGCGGATACCCTCTCTACCGCCATCAACGCAGACCATGGACATTGGAGCGATACCCTCCGCAAAGCCTTCGACCACGACTGCCTGTCTTACAACCGCCGCACCGACCAGGAATACCGTGAAGTGAAGAAAAGCTACATCTCCCTCAACATTTCCGGCACACCGTCGCAAGTGAAATCCTTCATCCCCACCACGGAAGACGGAGCCTTCTCCCGCCAATTGTTCTACTACCTCTACGGCATCGACCAATGGATCAACCAATTTTTGGAAGACGACCTGGATCTCGAAGAAATATTTACCAACCTCGGATTGGAATGGAAAAAAGAAGTGGAACAGATAAGAGCACATGGGATACATACGCTCTGTCTTACCGAGGAACAGAAAAAAGAGTTCAACACCCAATTCTCCCACCTCTTCCAACGCTCGAGCATAGCCAACGGCAGGGAGATGTACAGCTCCATCGCCCGCCTGGCTGTCAATCTATGCCGCATCATGTCGATAGTGGCCCTGCTGCGTGCCCTCGAAAGCCCGCATCCCTACCAAGTGAAGAACGCTCCCTCCTCGGGACTGACTCCGGATAAGGGCATTCCCGAAGATAACATCAAAGACAATATCATCACCCGTTGGAAGCTTGCTATCACCCCTGACGATTTCCACGCAGTGCTCCGTCTTGCGGAACCGCTCTACCGCCATGCCACACACATTCTCTCGTTCCTTCCTTCCACGGAAATCAGCCGACGTTCCAATGCCGACCGCGACTTCCTCTTCTCGCAGTTGGGCGACCGTTTCACTCGTGCACAAATGATAGAGACAGCAGAATCCATCGGAATTAAGAAAAATACCGCCATCACTTGGTTGAAACGACTGACGCAGCGAGGCATATTAGTCAAGGGAGATGGCAACGGAATATATGAACGCGCATGTGTGCGTGTGTGAGTGAGCCCTGAAAAAGTGTACCTGCTGTACCTCTGCCGCAAATAAATAATGGTACAGCGTTTTACGGATACTAAAGCGGCGCTTTAGAGAGCATAAAGCTAAGCTTTAGCCCTCTTAAAGCGCCGCTTTAGGGTTCTCCCAATGCATCCACAATCACCCTCACCTCCAAAGGCGTATATGAACGGTGCTCCGGTTGATAGCCCAGGTCGTACAAGCGTTGCAGCAGTCCGGGACACCGCTCTATCCACTTTTTCATTTTTCGGTAAGCGGCAATATCAGTAAGTTCGGGAGAATAAAGTTGCGCCAGTTCCATGCGCCCGTAGGCACGTATTCTGAATTCGATCATGATGAATAAGAGTTTGATTTAATGTTACAAATGTAGCAAAATAGTTGCACATACGCAACGCTTTCCGGTTGAATAACCGACGCTAACTGCACATAACTGACAAGTAACGGACATAAGTGTATATAAGCGATTTTCCGGACTTCCGGCATCCTATCTTTGTATCGTCGGAAGGGAAAAGAATCCCGAAGACACGATGTTTTAACCCTTTAATTTATTGTTTTATGATTCGTTACAAAATTTATCAGAACCAGCAGAAGAAAGGCTTGAATGCGGGTAAGTGGTTCGCCCGTGCAGTAAGCGATGAGACGTTTGATTTGGCAAAGCTTGCCGAACACATGTCGAAGCACAATTCACCATATTCCGGTGGTGTCATCAAAGGTGTGCTTTCGGATATGGTAGATTGTATCAAGGAGTTGTTGCTGGACGGCAAATGTGTGAAAATTGATGATCTTGCCATTTTTGGTGTGGGTATTCGCAGTAAGGCAGCCGATACGTTGGAAGAGTTCTCGTTGGAGAAGAATATTAGCGGCATGCGTCTGAAAGCTCGTGCCACCGGTAACTTATCAACTACCAACTTGAAGCTCGACAGTCAGTTGAAGCAGCAGGCTGAATATCAGAAACCGGGCACTTCCGGAGGTGGTTCTGATTCGGGTGATAACCCTGATCCGAAACCGGACGGAGGTGGCGAAGCACCCGACCCGGCTGCTTAAAAGATTCACCACTGATTACACAGATTTCCACAGATTATAATTTAATTGGTAGTCATTAAAGTAGTTGATTATTTATTTCTGTGTGAGTCTGTGTAGTAGTGTGCATAGTTGCGTAGTTTGCAGCTCTGCGACAAAAGAAAACTGTTATCCATTTATTTAAAACCTGTTATTGTATGAGCAAATCATCCTCTTCCCGCTCCGTATGGAGCTTCATTATCAAAGTAATCATCACCGTTGCCACCGCTATCGGGGGCTTGATCGGAGTACAAAGTTGCATATAGATCTATGCGAACTATTACACTGATTATCATTCATTGCAGTGCCACGCCGGAAGGGAAATCCCTTTCGGCGGAGGCTTGCCGACAAGATCATATCCTGCACCGTGGTTTCCGTGATATTGGCTATCATTTTTACATTACTCGCGACGGGGAGATCCACCGGGGACGTGCGTTAGAAAAGGTCGGGGCACACTGCCGTAATCATAATAGCCATTCAATAGGTGTCTGTTATGAAGGTGGCTTGGATGCGGATGGAAAGCCCAAGGATACTCGCACAATGGAGCAACGGGGCTCGCTGCTTGCTTTATTGCGTGAATTACGACGGCAGTTTCCGAAAGCGTTGATTGTGGGACATCGTGACTTGAACCCAATGAAAGGGTGTCCGTGCTTTGAGTGTGTGAAGGAATATCGGGATTTATAATTGACGTAGTACAAAAAATATCAACGATCTTCACAGACCGTTGATATAGTGGGAAATTCACATCGGCTTTAACCTCCGATGTCAGGGCGTAGATCAGAAAGGCACCGTCGTGCTATTTCTGATCCACAATGTAGGGAATCATGCTTTTACAGCATGAAACTAGGGACCTACATTTTTCTTCATCTCAACATACGAAACACTCACGTGTTTATTACATCTCAACATTTTCAACATTTATTATATACCGTATTTTGTCTAACACTCATATACTAATTCATTTCATTTTACACCCATTTTTAATGATAGTCTCAATATATTTAATAGGACAGAAATGCGCATCTTACACCTCAGCAGTAAAACAATTTTATAAGCAAAATGATTGATAAATAGCTTCTAATTCTTTAATTCTATTAGTTATCAGAAACTTATTTTCAAAAAGAGCTCGTGAATTTTCTCCGTACCATTCTCTTTTCTGCTTATCCTCTAGCAATTCACATATAGCTTTCAAAAATACTTCTTTCTCAAAAGGAAGTAATCTTCCATTATACCCATCCTCCACACAATCTCTATTCCCAACCACATCAGATGCAACTATTGCTTTCCCTAAAGACATAGCTTCAATTACTGCCAAAGGTAACCCTTCATATCGAGCTACAGTCAAATAAAACATTGAGTTCTTTACGTATTCCAATGTTTCCTTATGGCTAAGCCATGGAAACAATTCTATAACTTTATCCAAACCATATTCAGCAATCTTTGCTTTCATCCTATCAAGATCAGGTGAATAATAACCTACTCCCAATAAACAGAAGCCCACCTCTGGATGTAAGGCATGAACCTCTTTCACTACTTCTACTAAAAAAATAGGATTCTTCTGATACGACGGTCTTCCTATATAACAAATATATTTATCCTGTCTCATTTTTTGTTCAATTCATTTATAGCATCAGGTACAGCATTATTCCATACAAACGCCTTGTCTTTTTTATAATGCACCATATTCACTCCCATTATTTTTTCAGACTCTGAGCAAGCCAAAAGACAAGCATTAAACTTCGTGATACATTCAATAAACAAAAAGAAATTTCTTTTTACCACGGATTGTGCACTTAAAAAAGAAAAAGCATGAGGTGTATAAAAAGTTCTCGTATGAGTCAAGAATCCAGCTGCCCGCCCTACAATTCCTCCTTTAGCACTATGACAATGAATCAAGTCAGGACGTTCTTTCTTTATGATTCTCACAGTCTGCACAATAGCCTTTAAATCATTCCACAAATTTAAATCCCGATAAAGTTTTATTTTATACTCCTTTATTTCTCTTCCATATTTCTCTATCGGTTTGTTATTATCCTTATCTCCATGAACAAGAACATATTCATAACCACTTTCTGCATATACAATAGAGTTTCGGATATAAATATCAAGCCCACCGATCATTTGACCAACATGCAAAATTTTCATAATTCTATTTCGAACTGTTTCTTATTTACAAATCGAGCCAAATATCGAAATGTATTTCTTGTAAATTTCATCATTAGAGAATTTCACTGCAAGCTTTTTGAACCCATTTTTCCCCATAGTTTTTCTTAGCTCATCATTTCCTAAAAGTTTCTCCAAAGCTTGTCGTAAAGCCACAACATCTAAAGCTGGTACAATAATACCATCTACTCCATCTTCTATATATTCAGGGAAACAACCTGTATTTGTTGCTATCACTGGCTTTTCATAATAGAACACACTCTGTACCGTTTGCGTACCTGTGGCATCTCTATAAGGTAATACTATTATTTTACTTCGTTGAATCAATCCTGCCAACTCATTATCAGGCACATATTTATTAACATGTTCAAAATTTGACGGCAGCGAATCTATTCCGAAAATTTGACTTATATCCCCTTTTCCAGCAATCATGAATTTCACATTCTTCATCTGTTTTCCCGCTTCTACTAATATATCAAGACCTTTATAATATTCTATTCTACCGAAAAACAACACATCTATGTCTAAAACCTTATTTTCATTTTTAGGATATACTAAATTCTCAATTAAACCCAAATAATTCACTGCTATTTTTTTTTCATCCTTTATCAGCCCAAGTCGCAGTATATCATTTTTCATAAAATGACATGATACAATTATTTTTGCGCTATATTTAAAATAATCTTTGTATTGAGCCTTCAAAAGATAAGCATCCAATTGTCTAACACCCGAATGAAGAATATGATCATGAACAAAAGAAATAATCTTTTTATGGTCTACTATTCTATAGATGAATCTGTTCACTGGATGCGGACTATGAATGAAACACACATCAAAATCGAGAGAATGAACATACTTATAAATACAATAGTATGACAATGGATTAATGAAATCTAAAGTTTTTTTTCTATCAAAAGGGATGTTGCATATATTCTTCGTTCCTAATAGTTCATACCCAATATTTTTATTAGTCACAACAAATACTTCATGCTCTTTTGAAAAGAATCTTGTTAGCAAGAAGAAATTATCCCCCATTGCACCATTAACAGAAAAAGAAACAACAAGTATTCTCATCACTACTACAAATCTTTTTATTATTTATTCAATCTTGAGTAACAATTTTATCAATCCTTTTGGGATTATGCTCTTTAGCATATTGCTTAACCTAAAGCGTAATACCGCCTTCCAATAATAACAATAAGCCTCCCACCTTCCATATCCATTTGTCTTATGAATCTGCAGTACTTCCTTCTTCGATTCTATAAAATGTGAGAAACTGGCACCTGCATCAATCCTCACTCTCGAAACATAATATTTCAAATAACAAAACTGCTCCCCTGCAAGATAATTTGAAAGTAGGAAATCATAATCAGACGCAAGTTTATATTTAAGAGAATACTTTTTCTCCTTCATCAAATCAGTTCGAATGAACACACTTTGATGTGAAAAAGCCATCATATAACGCATGCTTTTCAATCCCAAAGCTCTCATTGGTCTTTCTCCTATACCATAACGGAGAATCGTATCACCATAATAAGCAGCATATTTTTTATGAGTTTTTGCAACAAAAGCGAAACGCTCTACTACCTTATTATCAACAAACTCATCATCTGCATTCATAAAAAGAACCCACTCGCCAGTGGCTTTATCAATAGCTTTATTCATAGCATCATATATGCCATTATCTGGCTCTGATAACCAAAAAGCTATCCTACTTTCATATTTCTTTATAATAGCCAAAGTACCATCTGTACTTTTTCCATCTATAATTATATATTCTATATTTTCATAAGTCTGACTAAGTACAGACAATATAGTTCTTTGTATGGCAGAAACAGCATTATAGCAAACTGTTATAACTGAGACACGAGGAAGGTTATTGTTCATATCTGAGAATGCGAAATCTTACTTTTTCTTTTTATACATCTTATATGCCTCTTTCAGCATATCCTCATCACTATACTGTGGATGCCAATCTAGATCTTTTTCAGTTTCCTGAATATCCAAAATATACTCTTCATCCGCAATCATGAACTGTTCGGGATACATTAATGTAAAACCATATTTATCCAATAATCCTAATACTAACTTTACGAGTTTGCCAGACGTTGGAATTACTACAGAATGTTTATTCGCCGACGTAATAACCCTCTGTAATAGTGTACGAATATCAGGCGGATTCTTAGAGCCTAAGTTATATTCTTTGTTAGGTAGTCCTTTGTTTATAGCACAAAGAATAGCGCTAACGCAATCAAATACTGAAATCATTTGGTAATGATTCTTGCCATTACCAATTGTAGGTACTGGTAAATTCATATCAATTAGCTTAAATAACTTCACCAAAATACCTAAGCGACCTGGCCCATTAATCATACGAGGACGAAAAATAGTAATATCCATACCTTTTTGTCGATACTCCCGACATATTTCTTCACAGACCTTTTTACTTTGTCCATAAGGGCCAAAAGGATTTTGCGGATGTTTTATATCCACTGGAAGATATTGCGGCTTACCATACGTCATATCAGTAGTAAACATCAAATAGCGCATACAATTCTTTTCTTCCATTACTTCTAGAATATTTTTAGTTCCAACATAATTAGTATTATAAAAATATTCTTCACGATTTTTGGGAACTCTAGTGTGATACTGATTCGCAGCTAAATTAATTACCAAATCATCAGGCATTATATCAATCTTGCTTATAGCAGACTTATTACGAATGTCTACATTTATAAACTCAGCCTTCTTATTAATACATTCATCAAGTGCAGAAAGGATATCACAAACTACCACATTCTCTCCACGCTCAATCAATGCATTACTTAAGTAACGTCCAACGAAACCATTTCCTCCAAAAATATAATACTTCATTACTATTTTAACTTCTTGAAATTAAATACACACCAATACAAATAATTACAATGCCAACAATTCGAATAACAGAAAGTGATTCACCAAAAAAATAATACCCCACCACTGCCGCTACAACATATCCTATGCTTAAGAATGGATAAGCAAAGCTAACTTCTACTTTTGAGAGAACCGCCATCCAAAGAAGAATACTAAGTGCATAACAAATCATAGCTCCCCAAAGCCAAATATTTGTTACCATAACGCCTAAATTTGTAATCATATTACTCATTCCTGTTTCCCCCACAAGCAACATACCTTTACGAATGCATAGTTGCGCAGTACAATTCAGTAAAACACTGACTAAAATCAGTATGATATTCATATTGTTACAATATATAAATTATATAAATTTGTTTTAGTAAATTTCAACAATAGACATTACTAGACATAAACCTCATTAATAAGACAATATTATTATTCATTGTATCATTATACCTCTATCCGCAAACTCCAACATTTCCTTGTCTCCACGACTATCCCCATAGGCATATAAAAAATAATTTTTTCTATCAGGTTCTATTTCCAATAAACGATTTACTTTCTCGGGACCATAACAATTTTTCGTTAAGAAACGCCCAGTCAATTTTCCATCAAGATCAACTTCAACTTTAGTTCCTATAGTAGCAGTTACTCCTAAATGCGAACAACAAAATGGTCGAACCCAATCATCTATGCTAGCACTTATTACATACACTTTATCACCATTTTTCAAATGCTCCTTTAATTTATCAACAGTCGAGTCACACTCTATTTTTTTCACTTCATCAGCAAAAATTTCCCCCAACCGTTGGAATTCTTTATAATTCATACCACCAAAAAAGTATGAGAAAAGAGCTTGCTTGACCTTCCAATTAGGATACAACCTTAACTTAAATGCTATTAATAAAGGGGAATACAACAAGAATCCCATCATAAAAGCCCAATACCCTCTTGTAAAAAGAATGAAATACAGTAAAGTGTCTTTAGTTGTAATTGTACCATCAAAATCAAATACGGCAATAGTTTTTTTTCCTTTTGGCATACTCATCACAAATAGATTAGAACAAAAAAAGTTAAAAGCCAGCCAAGGATAGACAATTGAATAAACCGATCATACATTAGAATTTTGGTAGGACTACCACTTTTCACATCCACAATTGTTAGTTGCATATAACGTAATAATCCAATTAATACAAATATTGATGTTACATACAAATAAGAGGTATGCATTCGTTCCTGTACTTCGGGTGATACCGTATACATAATATAACATACCATTGTAACAGCCGACACTATTGTAATTGCCTGATTCATAAATTGCAAATTATATCGATTAATATTGCAACGGACCTTTACCCCACTTTCCTCATACATAACAACGTCATCTCTACGTTTAGCAAAAGCAAGAAATAAAGCGAGAAGAAATGTCATCAACACAATCCATTGAGAAATCCAAATGCTAGTAGCAATCCCACCTACCCATATACGCAATACAAAACCTACTGCTATAATGAACACATCTATCAACGCAACTCGTTTCAATTTAATACAATAAGCAATATTCATTATAAAATAAAACATGATAATACTTATCACTTTCCAAGCAATCTCATCATCAGTAAACAAAAGACATATTACTATGGAAAGAGTAAACATCACCATCATTAGTATATATCCAACAAACACTGATACTCTTCCACTTGCTATAGGGCGTAGCCTTTTCTTGGGATGTAAGCGATCTGACTCACGATCATAAATATCATTAAAACAATAAATACTACTAGCTATAAAGCAATAGGCAAAAAAAACTTTTAGAGATGTGAACATATAAGACAAGTCCATAATATGTCCGCCAAAAAATAACGGCAAGAATACAAATAAATTCTTTAGCCATTGCTGTGGTCTAATTAACCTCAATAAATTCATAAATAGAACATACATATAGTATAAAATTATTTAATCAAAAACTTGGTAACCCATCCCTTCCTTGTTTTATCCAACTCTTCTCTATTAACATATATTGGAATACTTTTTTGAAAAGGAATTTCTTTATAATCTATCGTATCTTCTCCAATTTCCGTTGGATCATACTTTATGATTTCATCTTTAAAAACTTTATAATTGAAACTCCAATTTTTACTTCTAAAGTATTGCGGACTCGTTTGCTGTATAGCTTTTACATAGTATTCTGTCACACATTTATTAATAATTGAATATCCTAGAGAAATCGTCATAGCCATACTTACATTTAGTACAAGTAATATATACACTAATCGTCTCAACCACTTCCCAATATTATATTTAAATCCTGCATATTCAGTATATAATAGAATCACAATAGGGAGGATATAGAAAAAAGGTACATACCTATATGAACTTCCCATTGGAAGTATCAGCAAAGATGATAATAACACACCTATAAAAATACAAGTATTCTTATACATTGAACTCCTTTTAGATATAGCATACAATATAAAAGAAAGTAATAAAATATCTACAAATACAATTCCACCTCCCCCTATTCTAGCACCAGGAGAACCGGCACTCATTATATTATTCTCTGTTACAATATATGGTGGAATGTATTTTCCATCAAGGATATTACTAGGACGAGAAGTATAGCTATATAATATTTGTATAACACGGTTCTTCTTTTGCAAAAATAGTGGTTGAGCACCATCATTAAGATATTCAGTATCCTTGTCTCCAATTCCAAGAGGATAAATAGGATTACAATGATCAATGGTATTAGTAATATATGGATTAAAACCTGAAGTTAGAATAGTAAGGACTACCGCCCCAACGGCTACAGCTATAACCCTATTCATTAATCTATATTTTTTTTGTACAAAAAGAAATATCAAAAAAATCAAAGTAAAAAATCCAACCCAAAATAACATATTAAATTTGGTAGTTCCAGCTAAAATGATTGCGGCACTCATTAATAAATAATCTAAAATAGCTTTTCTACTGTAAATTCCATATAAAGCGACAATAAGCCAAACAACAGTAAAGTACCCACATAAATCTATATAATATGAAAACACTTGTGTTGCAAAAATGGGAGGTAAAGCTAAACAAAGAGTATAAAATATTTTTTTTCTGAAATTTAATGTCTTCTCCCCCACACTCCTACCAAGAAAATCACAAATAAGAAAAAGAGAAGACAGTCCTAGTAACCAAGAGACAGCCTTTCCTGATTCTAAATTTCCTGTCATAGCCACAATTGTTGCCGAAATAGTCTCCATTCCTTTACAATAATGATCTATCCACATATTCATTCCCCAGTTATCTGATATTATTGTATTGTGACTATCATAAATAGGATTCCATCCATGAGACAAAGCGTAAATCATAGGTTGATGATAAGCTTGTCCGTCATAACTGCCGTCAGGAATGATAGCTGATAGTAAGATTACGAACAACATCAAAAGTAAGCTAATACTCACATCTTTGATTATATTCTTCCTAAAACAATGCAGGATAACAACACTTAATATAAACGCAACAGGAAAATGAATAGCACTGATATGCCAACCTATCAGCCAAGCTATCCCAGACAAAAGCAAAGTATTGAGTATTGTAAAGATTTGAATATATCCAATATTACACACTTTCATTATTTTTTATTTTTGTATCTACATTAATACGTTGATAGTTCAAAAAATTTAAGATAAATAGATAAGTAATAGGTAAATCCACAAAGTTCTCATTGCACTCTATTAAAATAAATATAAATAAAACAAGAATTGTTGGAACGCCTAACTGCATCCGTTTAATACCTCTATAAGCAAAACAAAGAAATATCAGTAACCATAGCAACCCTAATGACGCAGAGTTATTTACTAAGCCAATACATCCTCCTGTATTTCCGTAATTTCGATTCGCAAAGTTTTTTGTAGCAATGCCATACCCCCAAATTGGTTGTTCTAATGTCATTTCACTCTGAGTTATTAAATCACGAGCACGAGTTACTTTAGATATATGTTCTTCTCCCACATCATTTTCTCCTATTTTTTGGGCAATTATTGGCGAATTTATCGCTATAACAAATAATCCCAATAATAACAATACAACAATTGGTCCCAAACTCCTATGTACCCTTACATATTTTGAGAAAAAAATAATCAATGAAATTATGCCTAAAAAAGCAATATAGGCCATTGTAGACAGAGTTGTAAGAAGTGTGATTACAATAACCAACATTTGCCATTTTTCTTTCCTTTTCAATATTCCTTCTTTTATCTCCGGAATGAAAAAAATAAGAGCAAAATTCAAGAAATATTGATATGCACCCGGTTCATGAAATAATCCAGCATTCCGATGAAATAAAAAGTTCCATCCTACACAATGAAAAAAGAATTCCATATATTGCCCTTCAGCCCCAGGTCTATTGACTATTTGAGGAGTAAACAATTCCAATTCAATTCCCCAAAAAACAATCAAACTAATTATGGATAAAACCGTTAAAACATTTAAATATATTTTTTTAAAGACATAAAATGGATAACGACAAATTATAACAAAAGAAAATATCAAATTAAACAGCCAAGACACCCAGCTATGATTCAATACATCTGTATGTATAATAAACCTATTTACAAAAATTATTCCTCCATATATCAAACAATATACGAACCCTAAAGTATGCAGACGATGTTTATTGACAGCATGCTTATCATAATAAAGGTAAAATAGTGAAGTTAACAACATTACAATAAATGCTGGAACATATGATTTATGAGCAAATGAATATGATCCGGACCCTAATATTATGACTAAAACTCCCCAATAATCGACTATTTTTTTACGGTTAATTCGCATCACTCATATAAATATATTACCCCCATTTATCATCCCCAATATTAATAAACACTTTCTAATTAGAATATAATAAACTAATTATTAGTAAACATGAAGAAATCATCTATCAAAAAAAGAAAATACTAGACTTTATTTTTACTAAAAAAATATTGTTGTCTCATTTTTATAAGATCTCTATTATTGCATCTTTTACCCATCCACGGATAATTATGACAATTCTTAATTACTTTTTTTGCATATTCATCCGTAGTCATTATAAATTTAGCTGGAACTCCTCCCCATACTTCCCCGGCTGGAATATGCCTAGTAACTATACTACCTGCAGCAACTATAGAGTTTGCACCAACAGAGGTATTAGGTAAAAGTATTGAATATGCCCCTACAAAACAGTTCTCAAAAAGTTCAATACTACCGACCTTATCTACTTCTGATAATGAAATCCCCAAATATCGCGCTATATTAAAGCAACTTACATCATGAGTTATAAACCTTACATTTGCAGCACAAATTACATTATCATGAATACTAACTAAATATGGTTCTGGTATACTACACGAATATAACTGTACATTTCTACCAAGATAATAAAACTTACTCCTCATAAGTTCAGCAGCCCTATGTGGACCTACCATTTTAAACAAAATCTTAAAATAAAAATTCTGTATTTTTTGCCAAAACATATATTCGTTTATTTATAATAAGTATCTTTTGATCGTTGACTCATAAGACCAAAATCTTATATTGTTAATTATTATATTTCAGGCAGATGTAACTTCTAACCTTTCTATTTCCACAATATCTCCTAGTATTCCCATCTCACATCCTTTTTCAAGACACCGTTATCTTTCACAACTACAAACTCCTTATCTATATTACGGCTGATAACTGAGTTAGCAGCTACAACCACATTTATCCGAGATACTTACTCCTTTAAGAATAACACTTCTACACCCTATCCATACGTGGTTTCCTACATTAATTGGTTTGGAAGGATTTAATATTCTGCTATCAGCCGTCGAAATCACTGAATGCCAATCCGTATCCATGATAAGTAAATCCCATGAGAGGAGACATTCATCTCCAAATGTAATGCGATTAGTACAAAGTATAACGGAACGACCTGTAACAATAAAATCTCGTCCAAGAATCATCACAACCTTTTCCCCTACCTCTAAGCAATACCCCTAACCAATTGAAGCTCTACCATACACATATAATGTACCTGATATATTCCATTTCGTAAGACAGTTCTTTTTATCAAGAAATCCCAAACCAGACTTCCCTATTTGAAGAGTGCCTGTTTTTAGTGGACAATTAAAAACCATTTTTCCCTTTCGAGCATTCTTTATACTTATCTTTCCAAATATAAGAATAGGAAAACGTACCGCCTTTTTAAATGGAAAAGTGATGAAATTAAGATATATAGTAGAAAATAAATTCAACTCCCTTATTCCTGTTATAATACATTTAATAGATCTCATTATAAATTAGAAATTCATATTAAAACACTAGTAAAACGGTACATATTCCCCAGTCATTTCATATTTCAAATCCTTATTCCGTTCACCTATTTTTTTTGACCGGAAAATAATATAAGAAAAAATCTCAATTATCTACCAAATTTTATTAAACATCACATATTGCGTCCTATCTACTTCAGACCTTATAATCCCTCCAACATCCCCCTAAACATACAGAAGTATTAAATGCTTATTTGTATGTATTTACTCCAAAAAGTATCAAATTCCCACTTTTCAAAAGCATGACATCCGAATGGTAATTTTCCATTCAAAGCATATAGATAAGATGGATTCACTTCTAAAGAAAATAAAGAAGCTTCCGTACACGATGGCAAATTTACTTTTACTCCCCACGCATGTAATGCCCATTCACTAAAATAGATATCCTCATTTACTATACCCGATTTAATAAAATGATTCGATGTATTCCTAACTCCTAGCGTCTTTAAAAATATTATATAAGCAACAAAAGGAAACAAATAAAATTTCTTCCAGCCCCCTCTTAACTTTTCTGCTGAATATATTTTCCATAAATAACCTGGAGTTAAATAAGGAAGCCATTTCCATCTCTCAAGCAACTTTATACAATATTGTATTCTACGCAAAGAAAAACCTCCATTACCTACACCTAACATTTCCTTACTATACATAGGAAATTCTCCTTGAAGAGATATATTCTTAAATAAAGGACTACCAATATAATCATATCCTTTCTCGCACCACATTTGCAATTCATCACGGAACACCCACGCGTCTAACTGATATATTAGCATGTAATCATAATTACGAAATGCCGAATAAAAATCAATATTATAGCACAGCTTATTGTAACCTGTTACAGAAGCAAAAAAGTGGCGTTCAAAACACTTAACCTTAATTTCTTTAGAATATTCTTTTGCTATTCCCTTATAGACAGTTAAGTCCAATTCCTCATAAGTTACTAGACATAAATCAAAACTCTTAAGAACTTTAATACATTGTCTAAAAGAAGCCAATTCTGTTAGTTTAGGAACAGCTTTATATACTGGGATAACAACAATACAACTATTCACTTCTTTATCAAATCTTTAATAAACTTGACCCCCTTTTCACCAACTGTATTCTTTATCCCCTCTTTAATTTGATGCTTCATAGAAGCTACATTCGCCATTATCTTCAAGGCTGCATTTTCATCAATATCCCGAGTAAAAACCTCAAAAACACAGGAGTTACTAATAACTGGATTGACAAAAGCTTCCATATTTGCTAAAAAAGTCTCCTTAGTGTTTGCTGTAAGATAATCCATGCCTAAATTACGCGCATAATCACGAACCAGTGTTGGTGACTGATTCCCATAATGTCCAGCTGCTGCAATATATTGATTTACATCCTCTTCAAATATATGACCAGGATTCAGATGATGAGTAAACTCACATCCCTTACCGTTATTCACTAAAAGAATACGTAAATTATTATCCAAATGTCTATTTCCCAACGCATTCATATCATAGAAAAAGGCTAAATCACCTATAACACAAAAATGAAGCTTGTTCGGATTAACCAGCGATGCTCCTAACAAAGAAGATAATATACCATCAGTACCAAATCCACCAACATTACTTGCCGAGTGGATTGAATTTGATACCTCAAAGAAATTCCATGAACGAAGCGAAGTCAGAATGCCAAAATGAATAATTGAAGATTCCGGTATTTCAGGTGCCAAAGCTTTTGCCATCCACACATTGGAAAAAGGAAGTTCAGGTAATTCATCATATATTTTGTTATAATCCGCCTGGCATTCTTGTATAAAAGAAATACCCGGGCAACAATCTTTGTTTGCGTAGGATTCAAAAAAATGCTTATCACTCATTTCAAAAAGATAAGTAAGCTTACCATAACGGTCACGCAATTGTCCATCCTCATTTACACGCCAAACTTCTTTAGCACAAGTTCCCATATTGAAATGATCACCTGAAATTTCACCTAAATGGATCAGTAAACGAACATTATCCAAACATTTAGCTCCTTTCAAGGAAAGCAGTGCATCCAACTGTCGAAAACGCCCTTTGTAACCACTTGTATGATCACAAAAAACGACTGCATTGTGGTTTTCACAGAAACGGTCAATGCTCATTGTTACATCTTCGGTAAACGCTCGATGGGAACCTATAAATATAGCTATCCGACCTTGTGGCAAGATAGGTAATTCATCATCATACGAAATACGTTTTACTACTTTTACAGGAGGCAGACAAGTCACTGAAAGGTCACGACTATACACCGTTTCCAAATTTATATGCGCAGGACCTCCACCGTGAAGTGTTAAAGCCGAAATCGCTTGATTGATTTTCAGAGCAGCACTATCAGCATCTTTATCATCACGAACTGTAGGTATATAAGTACTAAACGTTAAAATATCATTCGGATGTACACTACGATCGGTTACTTGATCATATAGATTGCCCAAACGACGTAAATCCTGAGTTCCTGTTACTACCAGAATAGGCAATTTACGATAGTATGCTTCTGTTAATCCTGGCATATAATTACGAGCCGCTGTTGCTCCCGTACAAGTAATCATAACGGGTTCACCTGATTCTTCTGCCATACCGCAAGCCATATAGGCCGCAGAACGTTCATCTACCGATGAATACATTTCAAAACTTCCATCATACATTAATGAAGCATTCAACATCATATTTGTGCCACCTGGCGAAGTAATAACCCGCTTTATATGATGTTCTTTAAGTAGCTTAACAAGAATCTGTATCCCTTTTTCACTTGAATAATGAGTATTCATCTTTATACTTTATGTTATTTATAAAACTTTCAAAAATATCATTTGAATAGAGAGTTAACTCTTCTTCCTTTCTTCTGCTTTCCTATCTTTTCTACAAATAATGATTTAAAGTTTTCTACAAACAAAGCTATAAAAGAACCTATAACAAATATCAATAATGCTACAACCAACAAAGCAACATAGCCATGCTCTTCATATAAAGTCCTAATATAAGTAACCCTATAATAAATAAAAATAGATGTCGTATGCAAAAGAAATACACCAAATACCCCTTTAGCTAATTTATTAATCAATAAACTATGCACCTGTATAACAGAAAAAGAAAGAAATAATCCTACAGAAGATAAGAGTACAAATGGATTATTATAACCAAAATACTTCTGAGACAAACTTTCTCGCCAAGGAACAAAATGAGTCAATAATAAAAAGCCTATAACTAAAGGAACCACACACAACAGCCACAATATATAGCCATGTGATGCCCATTTTTTGTAAAAAGGATACGAGCTGCAATATCTCAAATAACGCCCCATTACATATAAATAAACAAAATTTATAGCATTATACCCATTAGTATTTAATACCCCCACACAATATCCAAACAAAACATTAAAAACCGTCAATAAAATAATGAATTTGCCCAATGTCTTTATATCTATATTTTCAAGTGCCCGTTCTACTAATGGAATCATAAGCAAAAACATAATAAAAGCCGTGACAAACCAATTATTAAGAAAATTGCAGCTAAAAAATAATTCATGCCAACTGAACGGATATCCAAACACAAAAATGCACAACAAATTTGCTATCAAACAATATATCACACAATCAACAATAAGTCGAACTATTTGTGACCATATTCTTTTTACACCAAACCAACCACTGATCAACAAAAACAGATTCACACCACAAATTGATAAACTATTGATTATCAACCCAATACCCCCCCCCTAAAACGTCTTCATTTATATTAAAAGGATGAGTATAGCCACAAGTTTGTGCACTTCTAATAACTAAATGGTGGCAGATAATCAAAAACATAGCTACCAGCCTCAATAATTCAAAATTCGATTTTCTTAAATTATTGTGTTTAAGTATTTTCTCCTTATTATTCATAAAAAAGCATTGGTTAATTATTCTTCAATAGCATTCCTTAGATAATCAATACATTCTTCTCGGTCATGAATCACTTTTAAGTTTATCAACTCATAAGAAATAGGTTGATAAAGTTTCAAATCTTTATTCTCATATATGTGATGATCCAATCCATAATGCTCAAGAACATCATAAATACGCGAATTTTGAGATTTCTCGTCTGTATCTTGAAAACGTTTCAAAGCGATAAAATCTTTCTGCAAATTGATAGAAAGTGCTATCGCATGAAAAGAATCTGTACAAATGAAAGAAGCACAAGACAGTAAACGAACAAATTCCTTAGGTCCGGCAGCTTTGTATATTTGTGCATAAGGTAATTGCATATGTTTATTTTCCAAAGACGGAATAAGAATCACTTTTTCTATACCTAAGTGCTGTTTTATATCCTCCACTTGCTGCTGATACGAAGGATTATTCCCCACCAAATAGCACAGAATAAAACGAGACGGTATTTCAATCTCAATATCAGCCGTCATTGCAAAATCCAACCATTGAGTAGATGAAAGCAAAAAAGTCGGGTCAGACACTTGAACAATATCAGTTCTTTCCAGCAATTCACTAATAATGGGAACAGCAGTCTTTTCACGCACACCAATATGGCTGAATTTTGTAAGCAATTCCTTTACAACTGACTTATACGCTGGAGGGATATCACTCGTACCCATACTTGAAGCATAAGCAATCCTTTTGACATCTCCCGCAAAATCTAAAAAATAGAAAGGAGCAAAACCATTGTAACAATTCCAAATCTGATCACTGCCAGTAATAAATATCTGCGTTTCTTGAAGCAAACCTTTATACTGTCCATTAGTCTTAATTATCTGATGACAATAATTCTGTTTATTAAACTTGCGTATTTTTTTCTGTTTTTTTGAGAAATACTCCCCTTTGAGCATCTGTGATAATAAAGTCCGACCCAACATCAACCATTTATAGATCCTCCTTCGAAAAGTAAAATCATCAGGGGTAAAGCAATGAAGTATTGATACGTCATACCCCATTTCACGAAGCTTCATATGTAATGCATAAGACTGTAAACTTGTACCAAAATTGCCAGTACCAAGCCAAGTAACGATACAAACTTTCATCTATTATTCCTTACTATAAATATGATATAACTTATTCCTTATAAAGCCTATCACCTGTACACGTTCAGACTTCTGCATACCTATATAAAACATAGATACTACTAATGATAAAGTACTCACAACTCCCACTGATATCAAACGTAAAAATCCCTCATCCATAATATTAATTAGTATTATCGGCAATATAAATGATAATACTGTAACGAAAACGATGCGCCATATCACCTGCTTCAAGAAAATATTAATAGGAAAACCGATTTGTTTATTCATAAGAATAAGACGCACATAAACAAGACAAGTGTAAACTACGATATATGTTACATAAGCCGAATATGCAGGCCATCCCAAATAAAATAAAAAATATGAAATTGGAAATACAAGTGCTCCTATTAAACTCATATATATATAGTATCTCCGAATATGACCTATGGCTTGGGCAAGAATTGTTAATGGAGCCCCCGGAAGATCTACTAATATTCCCAACATCGTTAGCTGCCAAAACACAACTGTTTGATCCGGAAATTCTTTCAACCACAAATGAAGTATATAATTTGCCTCTAATACAAATGGTATGAAAAAAAAAAGCATTAAACAATATGAGTACTTAGCTCCTTGACGTACTGTAGAAAAACAAATATCAAGATTATTATCTGCATAAGTTTTAATAATCTGAGGATTAAGTGCAGTAGTAAAATTATTAACAAATTGCCGAACTGCATTTCCTGCCTGACTAGCGATTCCACGACTAGCATTTACCATAATACCAAAAAACATATTAGACAATATATCCACTCCATTCGTACCTATTAAATAAGCAGTAGTCCCTAAGAAATTCCACCCTGCAAAACCTAACATATTCTTCAATAATGATTTTTTCAACACAAATACATATCTACACTCTGTGAATTTATGTGTGCAATAGCAACCATAGATCAGACGTATCAATAATGAAACCAAGGCAAGAAGAAATGCATAAAAAATCAATTTATCAATAGGTGATATAAACAATAAATAAACAACACCTAATTTCAATGACGCTTCTAATAAAGATATATATGCAAACACATCCATCTTTTCATAGGCTACAATTAAAGCATTATATGGTAAACTAATTAGATTGACAACAAATGTAAATAACGAAAACTGCATAACCCAATTTGCAGCATACAGTCTATCCGATGGAATATTCAATCGATAATTTAGAAACCATACACCTACTAATTCTACCAACAGAACTATTATAAGAGAAATTATTATTTGTATATTAAGGCTCATAGAAAAGACTGTACGTAACCTTTCCATATTATGGCATCCTAATTCAAATGTGATATAACGTGTAATGGAATTTGATAATGATGCGGAAAAAATAGAGAACATCACAACAAATCCTCCAACTACATTATAAATACCATAATCTTCTATTCCCAATACATCTAAAATTACTCTTGATGTATATAAACCGACACACATGACTATAATTGTGCGCACATATAATAATAGCGTATTTTTAACTAATCGTTTACTGTTATGATTTTCCATCTTAATACGCATTCTTCTCCCCCACAATCACATTCGCCACCGTCTTATAAATGATATATATATCAAGCAGCATTGTCCAATGCTCCATATACCAAATATCAGCCTTCACACGTTCCTCCATCTGTGATAATTCCCTCGTTTCACCACGAAAGCCATGCGTTTGAGCCCAACCGGTCACTCCAGGTTTTATAAAGTGCCGCACCATATACTTATCAATCAAACGGGCATAAGTCTCCGTATGGGCTAACATGTGTGGACGGGGACCAACTATCGACATATCACCCTTAAAGACATTGATAAACTGAGGAAGTTCATCAATATTAGAACGACGGAGAAAATCTCCGAATCTTGTTTTACGGGGATCATCAACCGTAGCCTGTTTACTGTCGGCTTCATTATTCACTTTCATCGAACGAAATTTATAACACACAAAATCCACACCATTCAAACCCGTACGCATTTGCTTAAAGAATACAGGACCGGGAGAAGTCAACTTTATGATACTTCCAACTATGAGATAAATAAAGGGGAAAACAGTAACCAGAAAAAGACCGGAGAAAACAACATCAAACATCCGTTTCAACATACGGTTCTCCATCTTACCCAAAGGTTCATAACGCAGATTCAAGATAGGCATATTGCCAACCATACTGTGCCAAATACGACGAGGAAAACCTTTACAGACATTAGGAACACCATGAAAATAAAGAAGATGGTTTTCACAGTGATTCATAATAGAAAAATTATAACGTCCCTCCTCCATCGATAAAGAACAAAAAACATGCTTGATTCCTGGGTGGGCGAACATAAAATCTGAAAAATCGTCGGGATTACCTAGATAGGAACATTGGGAGGAAAAGGCTTCATTCGGTTTTATATCAAAATAGCCTACGACCTCATACAGCGAAGACGCCAGAGAACTCTCCATCTCCTCATACAACACCTGCATATTGTTACCTCCTCCTATAAAAACAGCATAACGCCTATGCTTGCCCTTAGCACAATAGACTATCAGGAAATGGCGAATAATAATGCGATAAATACTTAAGATGACAAAGAGAAAAGAGAAATATGCGACAAAGAAAAGAGGAGAATAGATAGAGATTCCACTAAAAGTCATGATACATGCCCAAAAGATGGAAAAAGCTATAATATTCTTCAACACGCGCAATACTAGTTGGTCGGGACGAATTCCCCGACTGTCCCAAACCTTCCCGCGAGAGCTGGAACAGGCCAGATAACAGAGACTTAACGAAGTCATCATCCAGGAAACCCTACAAGAAAAAGGTAAAGAGACAAATACTTCTTCCCAAAAGAAAAGGAGAAAGAACAATACCAGATTCAGAATGACCAAGTCTCCCAGAACTGCTACATATTCTATAAATTTATTGATTTGACTGGTGGTTGATACCATATCACATTAAAGATTGATTTTAGGCACATACTTCTTTGAACTTATTCAGAAAATCTTTTCCGAATAAATTCCAAAAAATAACAATACAAACTGATAGAAAAATAAAAGCTAAAACATATACCTTTCTACTGGTTCCCGAAGGTTCCAAGGGGACAACAGCAGGCTCTACAACAGCAAACACAGGTTTTTCTTCCTGAACTTTAGCCCTGGCAACCTGAAGCTGACCGGCAACCTGACTGTATACTTGATAAGCTAGACTCATATCATTCTGCAGACGTTCCTGTTCGGCACGAACACTCTGCAAAATTAGGTTATCATGAGAATCCAGATAGTCTGCGTATTTCTTCTGAGCAGCATAATATTCTTGCTGACGTTCTTTGAAAAGTTTCTCCAAATAGATACAATCCTCTTTTGCCTTAAAGGTACGGTAGTCTATTATATATTCCTGCAGTTTCTTCACTACGGAATCGGCTACGACTGCAGCAACCTTAGGATCCTGAAAAGTTGCAGTAACGGAAGTCATTGAGGTTTTCTTATCCACAGAAGCGGTTATCATTTTCTTTAGAGCCGCAATTTTCTTCGATTCCTTCTTTGAAAGCTCAATTGCGCCCTGACTTGTTTTATCAAAAGATGTAATTTCATCTTCCTCAGTAAACAAGGACTTTACTCCACCAATTACCATACCGGGAAACCCGATTACATAACTCCACCAGGGAGATGTTTCTTCATCTAAATAAGTATTCAATGTCATGACTTCATTCTTTGTTACCGGTATATCCATTGCGGAAAGCTCCAGTAAAAAAGGAGTAGAAGATACGATATCAGCTGATAAGGAAGCATTTAATGCATCAGTACCATCTCCCATAGTAACTCCACTTCCTAAAAAGGAAGCAGCCAAACCGGATAAGCCACCCTCTTTGTTATTACCCATTTCCGGAGAAAGAGTAACTTCAACCGTATACTGCTTAGGGATACTGATTGCAACAATAACACCAATCACCAAACCGATACCAGCCGCTTTATAGACCTTCTTACGAATACCTATAACCTTCCGAAGAAGATCCATCAAATCAATTTCGACCTCATCATCATTCTGATTATTATGCAACAGTTTTGTTTCCTTTTCAGATGTTTGTTCCATCAAAGTAGACATAAATAAAGGTATTCGTTATTTCTTGATTAAATTAGCAATAGAGGCAATCATCATTCCCAAGGAGCTGAAAGAAGTGGCATATCCCAGGATTTCTCCCATATTAGTACGCTTCTTTGATTTACTAGGAACAATGATCTCACAACCAGGCTCGATCTGTTTCTTACCGCTACCTTTAACCTTAGTTACCTGACCATTCATGTAAACAATGAACTTCTTACTCTTCTTCGCATTGTCTGAATAACCACCGGCCTGATTCAAATAATAATCGATATTCTTACCAGCTATATAAGAAACGGTATTAGGAACCATGACAGCACCGTTAATTGTTACCGTATTAGTATTCTTCGGAATAAAAACCACATCACCTTCACGAAGAACCAAATCTGATGCACTGCCAGGATTAGCTATAGCTTTCTCCAAATCAATGCCGACTGTAAAATGATCTTCCACACGGACGCCCAAAGAATCCATCATAGCCTCACCTAACTGTCGGCTCATCAAACGGATCACATCTCCCATACGTTTCTTCTCACCCTCAGTAGCGACACGAGTCAACTTAGCACCGCGTAGGTAAGCATAACTCGTAGTACCTCCCGCTTTATTGATCAAGTCTGAAAGACGTTCTTCACGGCTGGTCATGGCGTATGAGCCTCCGAACAGGATTTCACCTTCAACAGCTACATTCTGTTGAGCCTGATAACCCGGACTACGACGTACATAGACCTCATCATAAGGTTGAAGTACGAAACCCGGTGTGCCGTCGACGACAAAACCTTCTTTCAGGGAGAATGTATATATCTGACCAATAGTATCGTTATCCACTGTACTACGGGGATTCTTGATTCTACGGGATACATCCACACGAACAACAGAAGCGGCTTCACGCAAGCCTCCGGCCTGAATGATCAAGTCTTCAAGAGTCATGTTGTCAGCATAAGGATAGGAATCAGGTTTGGCCACTTCGCCATGGATTACAACATCTCCCCTATCTTCCAAATCATGGATACTCGGAATATAAAGAATATCGTTTTTCGCCAGAATGATATTTTGGGAAGTACCATCCATAATGGCTTTAATGTCAACAGGAATAACTTCAGTAGTAAGGTCCTCACGTTGACGATAAAGGACAGCACGATTCAAGAAAGCATCACCCGTCAAGCCTTGGGCTTCGTTCACCAGTTCACGGACGGTATTCAGTTTACCGTTTAGCTGGTAGATACCGGGACGGTAAACAGCACCACGGATTTCAAGCTTATTAGTGAAGCGGTTAAGGATAGCCTCGGCGGTCACAACATCACCATTCCGCATTTTATAGACACTATAATCGAGGTCTTTGACTGTATTCACTTCATACTCCTGTCCGTTTTGGCGTACGACACGCAAAGAACGGGTGTAAGCGTCAGCGTCAAATCCACCGGCATAACTGATAAGCGTAGATAAGTTTTCATCCTTCTTCATTTCGAAACGCATGGGGCGTTTCACTTTTCCGTCAATCTTAACCAATACGTCATAGGCGGGAACAATCACGACATCGCCTTCCTGCAGACGAATGTCATCCTGAATATTGCCTTTCATGATAAATTGGTAGACGTCAATCGTGGCGATGTTTTTGCCGTTACGTACCAGCTGGACATTGCGAAGGCTACCTATGTCACTCACTCCACCTGCACGATAAAGTGCATGGAAGACAGTAGCAAAGGAAGAAAGAGAGTAAGTGCCCGGCTGGACAACTTCACCCATCACATTGATCTGAATAGTACGGATGTTGCCCAGAGTCAGACGGATGTCAGAAGTGGGATCATTCGTATTATTAAGACCATTATATATCTTGTTTAATGTTTTCTTGAGATAGTCATTGGCTTCAGCAATAGTCAGGCCGTTCAGGTTGACGGGACCTATTTTCTGAATGTTAATCGTGCCATCAGGAGAAATCTGTTGGCGGATAGTGTTCTGGCTGGCTCCCCAGATGTCGATAATCACTTCATCACCGGGACCGAGACGGTAATTTAAAGGGGTGGCGATGTTGACACTGGGTTCAAAAGTCAGGTTACGGGTATTGAAGATGTTACGTCCGAAAACCTGATTACTACGTTCAAGGTCTTGAGTACTCGGATAGTCTTCCAGCATATCGGAGGTGTTCTCCTTCATTTCTTCACGTAAGCGTGATTCATTGACATCCGTACCAGTAGCGTTGGAAGCATTGACATTGTTCTGCTGCTCATAAAGCTGCTTCACACGCATAGCCTGTTCCTTGGTCACGCCCTTACGTGCAAGTTCTGAGGCTAATTGTTTTTGTTCTTTCCCTTGTCTAATCCCCTCTTTGACATATTCCAAGACTTGAGAATCGCTCATAGTTTGAGCAGCCACAGGTGCGGCGCCCAACATCAATAAGAGGATGAGCGCCCCCATTAATTTTTGCATTTTCATTGAGTAATTTGAATTTTTAATTCAATTGATAGTGCTAAACCGGCTCCACACATCCTACCGGTATATCTACACATGCACATCCTAACATTGTCAGTCGGACTGCAACTTTTGATTTCCCATTTATATCTACCAATTCTCCTTCCAGCCCTGCTAATGGCCCTTTTATGACCCTTATTTTTTCTCCCGGCGCTAATGGCGATGTGCTCATACAGATCGTTTCATCCGAATAGTCGAGCATAAATTTGAATCGTAACATTTGTTGATCGGGAATTACAGCCGGAGTACTCTCCCCACGAAGTACCATGTAACGACTGATAGCGGATAAGGTCAGAACTTCTTTTTGTTCTTGTGGATCAACGTGGACAAAGATCATCATTGGAAGCACAACACGGTCGACAACTTTACGACGGTCACTCCATTTATGAACTTCTTGTTGAATAGGAAGGAAATTTTCAACGCCCATTTTAGTGAGGCGTTCACTTGTTTTTTTCTCATGATAAATGCGCACAATGGCGACTAACCAGCGTTTAGAGTGCGCTACGCTTCTGCCAATCACATCTGTTGGCAGAACTTCTCGATCGTCATTTTTGCTAATGATCATATATTTTTACCCCACTTTTTTTCCATTGCTACTTAGGCAATGAAATAATTCCTGCTGCAAAGATAGATAAAATAATAAATAAGAAACAAGAAAAAAATGCTTTCTTTTCTTTTTACCAATCAAAATATGCAGTTAAAGCATGTAGTAAGAATGATTACATCATATAACAGATATGAACATAAAAAAAGACTGAATAACTTTTATAGTTAAACAGTCTTTTCTTATCTTTTAATCAGTATTCCCGAAACACTAATTACCACTTATAATTAATACCGAAGCTAAGCAATTCTTTCAACTGGAAGAAGCTATCTCCTTCGGTCGGCTTGGAGCTATCATCAAAACGGGTATGTATATAGAGCTTGGTAGAAAGATAACGGTTTAATACAAAGTTGAATGTATTTTCCCATTCTACACGTGCCCAATGATAGTTGGTCAGGTAATTGAGACGAGACTCTAAAGTCACTGCAGAAATGATGGTCCAGTTCAATGTCGATTGCAACTGGGAACCGAAGTCGTTTTTAGAGCATTTTCCTTTGTCTAAGCCAAACTTAGTTTCATTCACTTCAGAATCACCTATATAACGCAAGTTATAAGTCAACGGTGCCATAAACACGGAAAGATTAAATTTCTTCTTACTCAATTTATAATCCATACCGACACTGACTGCCAAATCTGCCGGAGACATGAAAGACGAAACCAATTCTTCACTGTTAGCTTTATAACCGTTGAAGAACTGTGTCTTAAACTCGGAAGAAATGGTATAGTACCAATTCTTGAAAGCCCTCAAACCTAATTTATTATATAAGCGGAATTGGTCGGTGTTAAAAAGATATTTATGATATTCATCTGACGGAGTGGAGGTCATACCCACTTTAGCTTCCAGTTGATTCTCAAACAGGACTTTTTCATTATCATTATAGTTGGCAAAAACCTGAAAAGTGGCTAATCCGGAGAAGTTACTTTCACCTCCCTTATACCAGTTATCCGAAAGGTGGTTCTGACTGATCTGCAACGATCCGTTACCTCCGGTCACCCACCAGTTAGGCCTGCTAATCTTCATATTGGCCTTTCCTACATTATCATCCATGTTTTCCGGTTGAAACAGATGAATAACATTTGCTTTGGGAGATATTTTCGGCTTCACATCATGACGGAACACATCACGACTCATAATACGATCCTCCGTAGTGACAACTAATTCCGGACGCGCCAAATAAAGATCCATCAACGCGCTGTTGACTATCTTCTCGGCACGTTGAGTTTTGGTAAATGCCAGGGTATCGTATGGCAAAAGCTCTTGCGTCAGCTGAGGAGTGGTATCCAATTGCATGGGTTTCCATTCCAGCTTCGAGTATTGAGCCATCGGAGCATAATAATATGCCAAAGGTGTAAACAGACGAAAATAATCGGGATCGGACGGAATATAACGTGGCGGCACAGACAAATCATTCAAATAATCCAATTGCGCAACATACCTATTATATAAATAAGAAACAGTATCCAATTTCGGAGTCGGACCTGACAGATTAAGTTTTAGCATTAAATATTTCTGAAGCTCTGCCGAAAGCGTATCAGCTTTCACAACTCTGGCCTTTGCCACAACTGCCGAAGGTTTGACCGTTTTAGCTGGTTTAATCACTTCAGGGGCAGGCTGCAGAGAGTCAGTCGGAAGTGAAACAGCCTCGACTGGTTCCTGCGCAAAAAGCGATAACGATAAGATTGACAGGATAAACGCTGAACATAAAGTAGTAATTCTCATCATATTTGTCTATGGTTTAGGCTGCAAAGCTACATTATTTTGTTCAGAAATCATAGGATTCTTTCAAAATTGCATTTTTTAATAAAATTGTAGAGACGAAAGGCTGCAATCTTCCTCTTTTTTTTATAATTTTGCGCTTTTTAAGTTCGTAAGATTACTACTAAGTAAACAATTATTAAAACAGTTATAGCTGTGGGAGAAACAAAGTATATTTTCGTCACCGGTGGTGTTGCCTCTTCATTAGGAAAAGGGATCATCTCATCATCCATCGGTAAGTTGCTGCAAGCAAGAGGTTATAATGTAACCATTCAGAAGTTTGACCCGTATATCAACATCGACCCGGGAACATTGAATCCTTATGAGCACGGAGAGTGCTATGTAACCGTAGACGGACACGAAGCCGACCTCGACCTGGGACACTATGAGCGATTCCTGGGTATACAAACGACAAAGGCGAACAACATTACTACGGGACGTATCTACAAGAGCGTCATTGACAAAGAACGTCGTGGAGACTATCTGGGTAAAACGATCCAAGTGATTCCTCACATCACAGACGAGATCAAACGGAATGTAAAACTGCTTGGTAATAAATACAAGTTTGATTTTGTAATCACTGAAATCGGTGGTACGGTAGGTGACATCGAGTCACTCCCCTACCTCGAAAGTATCCGTCAGTTGAAATGGGAACTCGGAAAGAACGCTCTTTGTGTACACTTGACTTATGTTCCTTACCTTGCTGCCGCCGGAGAGTTGAAAACAAAACCGACGCAACATTCTGTAAAGGAGCTCCAAAGTGTGGGTATCCAGCCGGATGTACTGGTATTGCGTGCCGAACATCCGCTAAGTGACGGACTGCGCAAGAAAGTGGCACAATTCTGTAATGTAGATGATAAAGCCGTTGTGCAGTCTATCGATGCAGAAACAATTTACGAAGTACCTATCCTGATGCAGGCGCAAGGACTGGACAGCACTATCCTCGAAAAGATGGGACTGCCGGTAGGAGAAACTCCGGGATTAGGTCCATGGCGTAAATTTCTGGAACGCCGTCACGCTGCAGAGACAAAAGAACCGATCAATATTGCACTGGTTGGAAAATACGATTTGCAGGATGCTTATAAGTCTATCCGCGAAGCTTTATCGCAGGCGGGTACTTACAATGACCGCAAAGTGGAAGTTCATTTCGTAAACAGTGAGAAACTGACAGACGAAAATGTAGGTGAAGCTTTGAAAGGCATGGCAGGTGTAATGATCGGTCCGGGATTCGGCCAACGGGGTATTGACGGCAAGTTTGTCGCTATCAAATATACACGTACGCATGACATTCCGACTTTCGGTATTTGTCTGGGTATGCAATGCATCGCCATCGAATTTGCACGCAACGTACTGGGATACGCTGATGCCAACTCACGTGAAATGGATGAAAAGACTCCGCACAACGTGATTGATATCATGGAAGAACAGAAAGCAATCACCAACATGGGTGGTACGATGCGTCTGGGTGCTTACGAATGTGTATTGCAGAAAGGTTCGAAAGCATATCAGGCTTACGGACAAGAACATATTCAGGAACGCCACCGTCATCGCTATGAGTTCAACAATGATTATAAAGACCGATATGAAGCTGCCGGCATGAAATGTGTAGGTATCAACCCGGAATCGGATCTGGTAGAAATCGTTGAAATCCCGGCTTTGAAATGGTTTGTCGGTACACAATTCCATCCGGAATATGGCAGTACGGTACTGAACCCTCATCCGTTGTTCGTGGCATTCGTGAAGGCTGCCATCGAAAACGAAAAAACAACGGCAAAAGGCTAACGATACACGGTAAACGACCGGTAGTTTGTAATTTTATAATTTGTAATTAAAATAAGAATGGATAAAAACACCATCACAGGTCTCGTTCTAATAGGCATATTATTGGTAGGATTCAGCTTTTTGAGTCGTCCAAGCGAGGAACAGATAGCTGCACAAAAAAGATACTATGACTCTATTGCCGTAGTACAGCAGCAGGAGGAAGCGCTGAAGGCGAAAACAGAAGCTGCGCTGGCTAACAGCCAAAAAGAGGTTGCATCGGCTGCCGATTCTTCTGCTTTGTTTTTCAATGCCTTGCATGGGACCGATTCTAAAATCAGCATCCAGAATAATGTAGCGGAAATTACTTTCGCAACAAAAGGCGGACGTGTCTATTCAGCCATGCTGAAGGATTATATGGCACAGGACAAAAAGACGCCGATTATGTTGTTCGACGGCGATGATGCTTCGATGAACTTCAACTTCTACAACAAAGCAGGAGCCATCCAGACCAAAGATTATTTCTTTGAAGCTGTAAACAAGACGGATAGTAGTGTTACCATGCGTCTGGCTGCGGATAGCGCAAGCTATATCGATTTCATCTATACGCTGAAACCGGATAGCTACCTGATGAACTTTGAAATCAAAGCGACAGGCATGGAAAACAAGTTGGCAAGCACCAAGTATGTGGACATCGACTGGTCACAACGCGCCCGCCAACTGGAAAAAGGATTCACCTATGAGAATCGTCTGTCGGAACTGACTTATAAAGTAACAGGTGACAATGTGGACAACTTATCTGCTGCCAAAGATGACAGTCAGAATTTGCCGGGACGTATCGACTGGGTAGCTTTCAAAAATCAGTTCTTCTCTTCTGTATTTATTGCTGAACAGGATTTCGACAAGGTTTCCGTAAAGTCAAAAATGGAGCAGCAAGGAAGCGGATATATCAAAGATTATTCTGCTGAAATGAATACTTTCTTTGATCCGACAGGCAAAGAACCGACAGAGATGTATTTCTATTTCGGTCCGAACCACTTTAAGACGCTGAAAGCGCTGGATAAAGGCCGCGACGAGAAATGGGAACTTCACAGACTGGTTTACTTGGGCTGGCCGTTGATTCGCTGGATTAACCAGTTTATCACAATCAACGTATTCGACTGGTTATCCGGTTGGGGATTGAGCATGGGTATCGTACTGTTGATTCTGACCATCATGGTAAAAGTCGTGGTTTATCCGGCTACCTGGAAAACATATATGTCTTCTGCCAAGATGCGTGTATTGAAACCGAAAATTGACGAAATAAACAAGAAATATCCGAAGCAGGAAGATGCAATGAAGAAACAGCAGGAAGTGATGGGCCTTTACAGCCAATACGGGGTAAGCCCGATGGGCGGCTGTCTGCCGATGTTATTGCAGTTCCCTATCCTGATGGCTTTGTTTATGTTCGTGCCGAGTGCTATCGAGCTGCGTCAACAGAGTTTCTTGTGGGCGGACGACCTTTCTACTTATGACGCTATCATCACATTCCCATTCCATATTCCGTTCCTGGGCAACCACCTTAGCTTGTTCTGCTTGCTGATGACGGTGACAAACATCTTGAACACGAAGTACACGATGTCTATGCAGGATACCGGAGCGCAACCACAAATGGCGGCAATGAAATGGATGATGTATCTGATGCCGATTATGTTCTTGTTTGTCTTGAACGACTATCCGTCAGGTTTGAACTATTACTATTTCGTGTCAACGCTGATTAGCGTGGGTACTATGATTCTGCTTCGTAAAACGACCGACGAAACTAAATTGCTGGCTATTCTTGAAGCGAAAAAGAAGGACCCGAAACAAATGAAAAAGACCGGATTTGCTGCCCGCCTGGAAGCGATGCAAAAGCAACAAGAGCTACTGCAGCAGCAAAGACAGAATAAAAAATAAGGAATTATTCCTGAATCATATTCTAAGAAAGCCGGACACCCTATTTTGGTTGCCCGGCTTTCTTTCTCTAAACAATATAATAAGATGAAAACTAAATATTCGTATAAACAAATCTGGACGATCACCTTCCCTATCCTGATCAGTCTGATTATGGAACAAATGATCGGCATGACGGACACGGCCTTCCTGGGACGTGTAGGAGAAATCGAGCTAGGTGCTTCTGCTATCGCAGGGGTATATTATCTCGCCATCTTCATGATGGCATTCGGTTTCAGCATCGGCGCACAGATCTTAATCGCCCGCCGCAACGGAGAAGGAAACTACAAGGAAATCGGACCGATTTTTTATCAGGGCATATATTTCCTGCTTGCCATGGCAGTGATTTTATTCACGTTCTCCATCGTATTCTCACCATATATCCTCAAGAATATCATTTCGTCTCCTCACATTTACGATGCAGCCGAGAGTTATATTCATTGGCGTGTGTACGGGTTCTTCTTCTCTTTTATCATGGTGATGTTCCGCGCCTTCTTTGTAGGTACGACGCAGACCAAGACGCTGACTTTGAACTCTATTGTGATGGTACTTTCGAATGTGGTATTCAATTATATCCTGATTTTCGGAAAATTCGGTTTCCCGCAATTGGGAATTGCCGGTGCTGCTATCGGCTCTTCGCTGGCTGAAATGGTATCGGTGATTTTCTTCATCATCTATACATGGAAACGAATTGACTGCAAGAAATATGCGTTGAACATATTGCCCAAATTCCATGGAAAAACACTGAAACGCATACTGAATGTTTCTGTGTGGACAATGATTCAGAATTTCGTTTCTTTGTCTACCTGGTTCATGTTCTTCCTGTTTGTGGAACATTTGGGAGAGCGGTCATTGGCGATTGCCAACATCATCCGCAATGTGTCGGGGATACCGTTTATGATTGCAATGGCATTTGCTTCCACCTGCGGTTCGCTGGTAAGTAACCTGATCGGTGCAGGCGAACAGGATTGTGTACGGGGAACTATCAAACAGCATATCCGTATCGGATATATCTTTGTATTGCCGATCCTGGTATTCTTCTGCTTATTCCCGGATCTGATTCTGCGCATTTATACAGACATCCCGGATTTAAGGGCGGCATCCGTACCTTCACTGTGGGTACTATGCTCTGCCTATCTGGTACTGGTGCCTGCCAATGTGTATTTCCAATCGGTATCAGGAACAGGAAACACGCGGACTGCATTGGCTATGGAACTCTGTGTACTGGCTATCTATGTCACATACTCTGCATATTTCATTATGTACCTGCGGATGGACGTCGCTTTTGCCTGGACAACAGAATGTGTGTACGGTACTTTTATACTGTTGTTCTGCTACTGGTATCTGAAGAAAGGAAACTGGCAGAAAAAGAAGATTTAAATCCTTTTTTCACTATCTTCGCAAGAAAATAAACATTTTATAAAATATATGAGACAAGCTAATTTATTTATGATGTCGGCAGCAATGTTGTTAGCTGCCTGCGGAGGAACCAAAGACGCAGGCAAAACAGATCAGGTGCTTATCGAGAAATCGGATATTAAGATCGAAGGGAAGCGCATGACTCCCGAAGCACTTTGGGCTATGGGACGTATCGGCGGATTCGCCGTATCGCCCGACGGAAAGAAAATTGCGTATACGGTAGCGTATTACAGTGTACCGGAAAACAAGAGTAACCGCGAAGTTTTCGTAATGAACGCAGACGGAAGCGAAAACCAGCAAATCACTCATACCCCGTATCAGGAAAATGAAGTGACATGGATTAAAGGAGGCACCAAACTTGCATTCTTAAGTAATGACAACGGAAGCAGCCAGCTCTATGAAATGAACCCGGACGGTAGCGGACGCAAGCAATTGACCAACTACGACGGAGACATCGAAGGTTATTCCATTTCGCCGGATGGCAAAAAGCTGCTGTTTATTTCACAAGTAAAGACGAAAGAAAGCACTGCTGATAAATATCCGGACCTGCCGAAAGCCACAGGTATCATCGTGACCGACCTGATGTACAAACATTGGGATGAATGGGTGACGACAGCTCCACATCCTTTTGTTGCCGACTTCGACGGTAACGGTATTTCCAATATCGTGGATATCCTGAACGGCGAACCGTATGAAAGTCCGATGAAGCCCTGGGGTGGCATTGAGCAACTTGCCTGGAATACTACTTCGGACAAAGTGGCTTACACTTGCCGTAAAAAGACAGGACTGGAATATGCGATTTCCACCAACTCCGATATTTATATCTATGACTTGAATACTCAAAAAACGGAAAATATCACGGAAGAGAACAAAGGATATGATACCAATCCGCAATACTCTCCAGACGGCAAATATATCGCCTGGCAAAGTATGGAACGTGACGGTTACGAAGCCGACTTAAACCGTTTGTTCATCATGAACCTGGAAACCGGAGAGAAACGTTTTGTGAGCAAGGCATTCGAATCGAATGTAGACGCTTTTGTCTGGGGAGCAGATGCAAAGATGATTTATTTCACCGGTGTATGGCACGGAGAATCGCAGATTTATGCGCTGGATTTGGCCAATGATTCGGTAAAGGCAATCACTTCAGGAATGTACGATTATGAAAGTGTAGCTCTTTTCGGGGATAAACTGATCGCCAAACGTCATTCTATGAGCATGGGTGATGAGATTTATACAGTGGCACTGGATGGCTCTACTACTCAACTGACGCAGGAAAACAAGCAGATCTACGACCAGTTGGAAATGGGTAAAGTGGAAGGTCGCTGGATGAAAACAACAGATGGCAAACAGATGTTGACATGGGTGATCTATCCTCCGCAGTTTGATCCGAACAAGAAATATCCGACTTTGCTGTTCTGTGAAGGAGGTCCGCAAAGCCCGGTAAGCCAGTTCTGGTCTTATCGCTGGAACTTCCAGATTATGGCAGCCAATGATTATATCATTGTTGCTCCGAATCGTCGCGGCTTGCCGGGATTTGGCGTGGAATGGAACGAGCAGATCAGTGGTGACTACGGTGGCCAGTGTATGAAAGATTATTTCACTGCTATCGATGAAATGGCAAAAGAGCCGTATGTAGACAAAGATCGCTTGGGATGTGTAGGTGCCAGCTTCGGAGGATTCTCTGTATACTGGTTGGCGGGACATCATGACAAACGATTCAAAGCCTTCATCGCCCACGACGGTATCTTCAATATGGAAATGCAATATCTGGAAACTGAAGAAAAATGGTTTGCCAACTGGGATATGGGAGGCGCATACTGGGAAAAACAAAACCCGGTGGCACAACGTACGTTTGCCAACTCTCCTCACCTATTCGTGGAGAAATGGGATACGCCTATCCTCTGTATTCATGGAGAAAAAGACTACCGTATTCTGGCTAATCAGGCAATGGCTGCTTTCGATGCTGCCGTGATGCGTGGTGTTCCTGCAGAGTTGCTGATTTATCCGGATGAAAACCACTGGGTATTGAAACCGCAGAATGGAGTTTTATGGCAACGCACATTCTTTGAATGGTTGGATAAATGGGTGAAGAAAGCTCCATCTAAGTAAAATTTTAAAGCACGGATTATACGAATCTCACAGTCATTTGATTCACTAAAACTGCATATTTCATATAATCTGTGCTTAACGACTTTCCAATAAAGTAAAATAAAAGAAGGCTCTGTTCTCAATCTACTTGAGTTCAGAGCCTTCTCCATTGCATCCATCATAAATCGGCTAAATCTTACTCCGAATAAATATTTTCAATTTCTACAATATACATCTTGTGGAAACCACCATGAGCACCACCGTACCACTTTTCCAATGATTCCTTATCCAGAAAACATTCCGGTTTGATACCGTCAGCATAAAGCTTCTTACACTCCAGGCTCAATCGTGCCTGCTCGAACAACACATTGCCATTTTCTGTAAACACTGGCTTCAATCCGGTCTCTTTTACTTTATCTATATTACGTCCCGACTTAGAACCACAAATAGCGTGAATCTTCTTATTTTCTGCCCCTAAGAAAGAAAGAGTCAGGTGATCGTTCTTCTCTACAAATTCATACGTATACCGTTCGGGACGGATAAAAACGAAAGCAACAGGCTTGTTCCACAGCCAACCGATGCCACCCCAACTTGCTGTCATCGTGTTAAACTTCTCTTTTGTTCCGGCCGTAACCAGCATCCACTCTTTTCCAATCGCTTCGAAAAAGTTTTCTTTCAGGTCTTTTACTTCTAATTTCTTCATCTCTTTATTCGTTTCTAATTATTTCTGTTTTTTCAATTTTACAATCTCTCCCAAATAGGGAATCTCCACTGGAATCTTCCGTTTCTTTGCTTCTGCTGCAAAAACTTTCGGAGGATCGTGCAAAGGCTCGTCAGACAAGTCGAATGTGCCATAATGCATGGGAATGGTAAGACCTGCATTCATTTCTTCGGCAGCAGTCAAGGATTCGTATGGCGATATATGGTTGGGACGCATAAACCAGCGAGGTTTGTATGCACCGATACCTAACAAAGCATAATCCGGTGCTCCGAACAGATCGGGAATCTCACGAAAATGGCTGGAATAACCCGTATCACCACTATAATAAAGAGAAATCCCATTTCCTTGCAGCATAAAAGCTCCCCACAGTCGCTGCCCACCATCACGTACGGAACGTTTGCTCCAGTGTTGTGCCGGCAGAAACGTGATCTTCAATCCTTCATCTTCCATTTGTTGATACCATCCGGCTTCAATCACTTTCATTTCAGGGAACCATCCCTGAATCAGTTCACCGGTTCCCAAGCCGCAGAAAAGTTTCATTTGCGAGTTATTCTTCAGTAAGCGGGCTATACTCTGTTTATCCAAATGGTCAAAATGGTCATGGCTGACAAGTAGATAATCAATCTCCGTAAATATATCAGGATTAGCAGGAAATTCACTCTGTCTTTTCACAAAAGGAATACTGCCGAACACCGGATCGAACATGATTCGCTTACCTGCTAATTGAAGAAAGAAAGAATTATGTCCGAGCCATATCAGAGAATCTCCTACCATCGCATCCAATGAGCGAAGATAACAAACTTTCGGGTCCCATTTCACCGTCTTCTTCTCTTTGCGTTGGGGATTGGGCGAAAGACGCCATTTCAACACGCTGCCCATCCCCGGACGGAAGCGATGCTGCCTGTTAAAAAAACGTCCGCGCACCATCGGATTTCCTCTCCAATAAGGATTGACTGTCGCTAAACGTTCGTTTCTCCTAAAACATATATGTTCACCCATTTTTATTTCCTGAATACGTATTTACAAACTTACTAAAAAATCTCGATTTACGATGAATAAGGGAAAACAAAAAATGTACCCCGGACACACTATCGGGGTACATTTACTTATAAAAGAATAAATATTATCCTTTTTTAATAGAATGAGGCTTAGTTAACAGCAGTGCAGCCCATACAGAGGCAGTTGCCAGCCAAGAGCAGAAAGATTAATGACCATAATGACCGCACCCAATATCCATAAAATCAGTAACGACCATTTCAAACCTGTTCCCATTGGTGACCAATGGAATAGCTGGCGCAAGATGGTATACAAAAAAGCTCCTAATGGAATACCAATGAGGGCAACTCCGGCAATCGTACCTAATAATGTCATCATAGGAGAGACGGAAGCAACCGGCATCCAGTCGATGGCAGGCAACAACTCATAAAGTAAAGCTCCTCCACTGACTGCCACGGCAATTGCCGCAAATACCAACGCTACCAATACGACAGCCAATACGAACAAGACAGGGCAACAAAGAATGACAAGAGCTACCAGAAATATCTTAAAGAGGACGGCAGCAATGGAAACAAATACATCGCCTATCTTTTGAAGAAAGGTACGAGGTTTACCGGAGTTCACATAATTATTAACCCCATCTGCTACCCGTTCGAAGCCGTCTGTCACTGTTTTGCCAATATTCTCAATGGTTACCGCTTCTCCACGCATACTTAACTTTTCTGCGGCGGTACGGGCTTCCGGAATAACGAGCCATCCGATAATATAAAGGATAATCATCGGACAATAAGGCACAAACACCAGAATAATCATCAGGATACGCACCAATGTGATGTCCCAACCGAAGTAAGCTGCCAGTCCTGCTGCCACACCACCCAACAATTTATTATCCGGATCACGGAACCAGCGACGTTGGGCAGAGGTTTGCGTATTACTTTGATTAGCGGACGATGCTTGTTCCGTTCTTTTCTGTGAATCTGTATCCTCGTCAGCAATGCCAAAATCTTCCGGTTTGCCTACGCGGGCGATAATTTCTTCTACATCCGAAACTGTGATGACCTGTTTTCCTTCAGTTACTTTCTCGGCAAACAGTTCGGCAATACGCATCTCAATATCGTCTACAATTTCTTCCGCACCCTCCTGTTTACGAAAGTAATGTTTCAAATTAGACAGATAATTGTCTAACAGTCGGTAGGCATCGTCATCTATATGATAAACTATTCCTCCTAAGTTTATGGTCAATGTCTTTTTCATTTTTATTTCTTCTTTTTCGGATTATCTATTGGCTATATGATTCACTGTGTCGTTAAGTTCTTTCCAGGAAATTTCCAGTTCTCCCAAAAAGGTTTCTCCTTGTTCAGTGAGTTTATAGTATTTGCGGGGAGGTCCCTGGGTAGATTCCACCCATTCATAACTTAACAGGTCGTCATTTTTCAGACGGGTCAGCAACGGATACAAGGTGCCTTCCACTACAATCAGCTGGGCTTCTTTCAATTTCTGAATAATATCAGAAGCATAGGCAGGCTCTTTGTGCAGCAAAAGCATGATGCAATATTCAAGCATGCCTTTCCTCATCTGTGATTTTACATTGTCTACTTTCATTATTCACTTCTTTTAGATGGCACAAATATATGCATTACTTAGGTACCTTGCATTACAAAGTACTATAAATTAATAATAATTAAAACATTAGAGAGTGCTTACCTTATTATAAAAAGAAATAATGGCTATATTTGTGCCCGTTAAACCATAAAATAGAAAGTACGTATGTTTACAATTCGAAAAGCAACGGTAGCCGATTGCGAGCTTATTCATATGATGGCAAAGGAGGTATTCCCCGCCACCTACAAGGATATTTTATCTCCTGAACAACTGGATTATATGATGGACTGGATGTATGCTCCTTCCAATGTGCGCAAGCAAATGGAGGAAGAAGGGCATGTGTATTCCATCGCCTATAAAGAGAATGAGCCATGCGGATACGTCTCTGTGCAGCAACAGGAAAAAGATGTATTCCATCTTCAGAAAATCTATGTTCTCCCCCGCTTTCAGGGTACGCATTGCGGCAGTTTCTTATTTAAGGAAGCAATCAAATGCATCAAGGAGATGCACCCGGAACCTTGTCTGATGGAACTTAACGTGAATCGTAACAATAAAGCCTTGCAGTTTTGCGAATACATGGGAATGAGAAAGTTACGGGAAGGTGATTTCCCGATTGGCAACGGGTATTATATGAATGATTATATTATGGGATTGGATATTTAATAAACCAAAATGCCCCGGAACAAGTATCGTGAATGTTCCGGGGCATTTTGTTATTTAGTCAATGACGGGATTCTATTTCGCTACGCGTTCCAGCCATTTTACCATTGAAAGCATTACAATCATAGAAGCACCTGTTGCGCCTACAAATACTAACCAGCAAGCCCAGATAGGAACAGTGGTATAAAGAATACCACCGATAAACAGCAGTGAATTACCCACAGCTGTTGCAGCCAACCAGCAACCTTGCATTAATCCCTGCAAATGAGGAGGAGCAACCTTAGATACAAACGATAATCCCAGAGGAGAAATGAACAATTCGGCAACTGTAAGGATGAAATACAGACCGATCATAATCCACGGAGTCACACGAATAGCATTTATTTCAGCAGCACTCATAGTACCCAACACCTCTTTCGAAGGCAATGTAAAGGAGAATACCATCAAGAATACATACGCTAATGCGGCAATACCCATACCGATGGCAATCTTCATCGGGGTAGAAGGTTCTTTACCATTCTTTTTCATTGAGCCGAACATCCACATGATAAATGGAGTCAGGAATACAACGAAGAACGGATTAACGCTCTGGAATATTTCAGCTCCCTTGATCTGCGTAAAACCTAAGTCGATATTAATAACACTCAAATCCACATAGTCACGGGCAAAATAAGTCAAAGAATAACCATTCTGGTGGAAAGATAACCAAAAGAAAATAACAACACCGAATACTGCAAACAAAGCATAGATACGTTGTTTGATTTCAGTAGCGCTCATTTGGATTTCTTCCTTATTCACAGTCGCAGTACCTTTACTGGTTTCCAATTTAGTCGCAGGATCCGGGAAGCGTTTCTTATTTGCCATATAAATAATCAGCGAAACAAGCATAGCACCAATAGCAGCCATAAAAGCATACTGAAAACCACGGTTAAACACATCAAGGTAGTTATTAACAAACATACCCATATCTGTTACAGGAGTCCCGTCAAGAACAACACTCTTAGCTAAAGTTGTCAGATTCTCCATTGCTTGTGGAGCCATATCATTTCCTTTTTCTAAATATTGATGGCACAATTCAGGTAAAGTGGCATCATAATCAAAGTTGTTCACCTTCAACCACCAGTTGCGCACACCAATAGCAATAAACGGTGCAAAAACAGCTCCAATATTGATAAACATATAAAATATCTGGAAACCGGCATCACGTAGGTTTGAATATTTAGGGTCATCATACATCTGGCCTACCAAAGCCTGCAGATTTCCTTTAAATAAACCATTACCAAAAGCAATCACCAAAAGTCCGAAACAGGTTAATCCCAGATAAAGAGCCATACTAGGAACAGGGGTCGGAGTAGGAATGGCAATAATCAAATAACCGATAGCCATTAATATCAGCCCTACTAAAATAGTGCCTTTAAAATTTTTCGTCTTATCAGCAATAACACCTCCCGCCAAAGCTAAAATATAAATGGAAGCATAGAACGCGGAATAAATGTATCCGGTAGTTGTCTCGGACAATCCAAATTTCGCTGAAATAAACAATGTCAAAATCGCCATCATAATATAGAAGCCAAAACGCTCTCCCATATTAGCTAAAGCTGCAGCAATCAGACCTTTAGGGTGTTTACTGAACATAGATATAAGTTTTTAGAATTAATAAATGATTGATTTAAATAAATATTTCTTGCAAATATATACTTTTTCTTGAGTTTTTGCACAATGATTTGTTAAACTACTCCTCAAATAAACGACAAATTTCTGCCTTGGATTCACGAATCAAATCTTCCGGAGCTATTTTTATCTGAAGTCCCCGCACACCGGCACTTACATAAATATACGGAAACTCCCGGCTGGTTTCATGGATATAAGTAGGAAAATGTTTCTTCATGCCGATAGGCGAACACCCTCCCCGGATATATCCGGTAAGTGGCAGAAGTTCTTTTACAGGAATCAAATCACACTTCTTATTACCCGATGCTTTAGCTGCCAGTTTCAAGTCAACTTCATGTTCTCCCGGAATGATACAGACAAAATATCCGCTTTTATCGCCATGCAGGACAAGAGTTTTAAACACTTGCTCAATGTTTTCTCCTAAATCTGCTGCTACATGAACAGCACTTAAGTCGTTTTCATCCACTTCGTAGGGAATCAGTTCATAGGCTATCTTAGCCTTATCTAACAGCCGTGCGGCATTTGTTTTATTGATTTTCATTTTCGTTGTATTTATACTTTCTATATCTGATAAATAAAGAATTAGTGGGGGACAAAGTCCTCTATGACTTTTATTAAGGCACGAATTACACGGCTCTAATTAAATAAAAACCATGTAATCCGCGCCTTAATTAATATGATTAGAGATAGTTGACTTTATTGGGGGAACGCCCTCACTCTATGCTTCAAATTAGAGCCCTAGCTCTTCGCGAAGAAACTTAGGTGTATATCCCTTAGGGCTCTTCGCAACCTCTTCCGGTGTTCCGTAACTAAGGAGTTCTCCCCCGCCCTTACCCCCTTCAGGGCCCATATCGATAATATAATCCGCCATTTTAATCACATCCAGATTGTGTTCGATGACGATAACCGTATTCCCTTTATCCACAAGCTTATTCAGTACTCCCATCAGTACGCGGATATCTTCAAAATGAAGTCCGGTAGTCGGTTCATCAAGGATGTAAAGGGTCTTGCCTGTATCTCTTTTCGACAGTTCCGTTGCCAGTTTCACACGCTGGCTTTCTCCACCGGAAAGTGTGGTAGAAGATTGTCCCAACTTTATATATCCGAGTCCGACATCCTGCAAAACTTTTATCTTATTCAAGATTTGCGGAACGTTTTCAAAGAATTCTACGGCACGGTTGATTGTCATATCCAATACATCGGCAATCGATTTTCCCTTGAAACGTACTTCCAGTGTTTCCCGGTTATAACGTTTGCCGTGACATACTTCACAAGGCACATATACATCAGGAAGGAAATTCATTTCAATTGTCTTATAACCATTTCCTGTACAAGCTTCACAACGTCCGCCTGAAACATTAAAGGAGAAACGTCCCGGCTTGTAACCGCGAATCTTAGCTTCCGGAAGACCTACAAACAGATTACGAATATCAGAAAACACACCGGTATAGGTAGCTGGATTGGAACGTGGCGTACGTCCCAAAGGTGATTGATCGACATTCACTACCTTATCGATATTTTCCAATCCTTCAATCGAATCGTATTCCAAAGGATCCTGCAAAGAACGGTAGAACTTCTGCGATAGAATCGGCTGCAGAGTTTCATTAATCAAAGTAGATTTCCCGCTTCCCGATACACCTGTCACGCAAATTAGTTTTCCTAACGGAAACTCTACATCGACATTCTTCAGGTTATTCCCTTTCGCTCCTTTCAGCCAGATAGATTTCCCGTTTCCTTTTCTACGCTTGGCGGGGATTTCTATCTTCATCTTTCCATTCAGGTATTGCGAAGTCATCGTATCGGTCTTCAGCATCTCCTGGGGAGTTCCTGCAAAAACAACCTCTCCACCGAGACGTCCGGCTTTCGGTCCCATATCGATGACATAGTCGGCAGCCAGCATCATATCCTTATCATGTTCCACCACAATCACGGAGTTTCCCATGTCACGGAGTTCTTTCAAGGAGTTGATAAGACGTAAATTATCACGCTGATGCAGACCGATACTCGGCTCATCGAGAATATAAAGCACATTCACCAATTGAGAACCAATTTGTGTAGCCAAACGGATACGCTGGCTCTCACCACCGGAAAGGCTGACAGAACTACGGTTCAACGCCAGATAATCCAAACCGACATCCAGCAGGAACTTCAAACGTGTACGAATCTCTTTCAGAATCTCCACTGATATTTTCTTCTGCTTATCGGAAAGGAACTCATCTACCTTCATCAACCAGTCATACAGCTCGTTGATGTCCATGTTTGCCAATTCATTAATATTCTTATCGTGGATGCGGAAATGCAGAGCTTCCTTATTCAGGCGAGCCCCTTTACATTCAGGACAAACCGTTGTTTTGGCAAATTGTTCCGCCCATTTCTGCGCTGTCGCAGAAGCATCTTTCTCCTGCAACATCTGAATATACTTCACCACTCCTTCATAGGTAACAAAGTAATCGGATGAAGTGCCGATCAGCGAACTCTTGATTTTAATCCGTTCGTCAGAGCCATACAACACTTCATCAATCGCATCGTCCGGCAACTCCTTAACCGGTGTTTTCAACGTTACATCGTACTTCTCAAGCAAAGCACCGATTTGCCAGAAAATCATCGCATTCTTATATTTTCCCAAAGGAGCTATCGCACCTTCGTAAATGGAAAGTTCACGATCGGGAATCACTTTGTCCACGTCAATCTGATTGACTACTCCCAACCCTTTACACTTCGGACATGCGCCTTGCGGTGAATTGAATGAGAAGTTATGCGGAGCAGGTTCACGATAAGACAACCCGGTGACAGGACACATGAGTCGCTTACTATAATGCCGGATACTTTCGGACTGGGCATCCAAAATCATCATCAGCCCGTCTCCCTGACGCATGGCAGTTGCCACACTCTGTTTCAGACGCCGGTCGTCTTTCTCTGCAACCACTAATTTATCGATAACCACTTCTACATCGTGGTTCTTATAACGGTCGAGCTTCATACCATGCGTGATTTCACGCACTTCTCCGTCTACTCGTACATATAAATATCCTTTTTTACGTATCTGTTCAAAAAGTTCTCTATAATGTCCTTTACGTGAACGCACTAATGGCGCCAGCAAATATATTTTCTTTCCTTTATAATCTTTCAGAATCAAATCCAGAATCTGCTCTTCGGTGTATTTCACCATTTCTTCCCCCGACAGATACGAATAGGCGATTCCCGCACGGGCATACAACAAACGGAGATAATCGTAGATCTCGGTAGTTGTTCCTACGGTAGAACGGGGATTTTTATTCGTTGTTTTCTGTTCAATGGAGATAACCGGGCTCAAGCCTGTTATTTTATCGACATCCGGACGTTCCAGATTGCCCAGGAAATTACGGGCATAGGCTGAAAAAGTTTCGATATAGCGGCGCTGTCCTTCGGCAAAAATCGTATCGAAGGCTAAAGAAGATTTTCCACTACCGCTCAATCCGGTGATAACAGTCAAGCTGTTACGGGGAATCTCGGCATCAATGTCCTTCAAATTGTGCACGCGCGCACCGTACACATTAATATATTCTGTTTCCTGCATATTCATATCCTTCCATAAATGTTGCAAAATTAATGTTTCCGCCCGAAATATGCTCCTAAAAAAGCACAATATTATTTTCTTAACTCAAATCTTATGAAGATATAGGGCATTATTTGTACCTTTGTTCCTTGATTTCAAGAACCAATAGTTATAATTTGATGAAACCGATAAACCGAATATTCTTATTTCTGCTTTTTATAAGCGTTTCATACGCTATCAGTTATGCACAGGAAAACCAATCTTATTTCTTGCATACCATCGAAAAAGGACAAAGTTTATACTCCATTTCCAAGATGTATAATGTCACTACGTCAGACATCATACGTCTGAATCCTGGTTGTGACGAAAAAATCTATGCCGGACAGACCATCAAAATCCCTACTGGGAAAGAAAGCCAGAAGGGAGAAACATTCCATACGATCCAAGCCGGAGAAACATTGTACAAACTGACAACGATGTATAATGTGTCCGCCAAAGATATTTGTGAAGCAAACCCAGGTTTGAGTGCCGAGAATTTCCGTATCGGACAAGTTATTCTGATTCCGCAGAAAAAAGAAGAACAAACTGACGCCGTAGTTCAAACGCCTACTGAACAATCGACTATTCAAGGTCCTGTTGTTCCGAGATGCAAAGATATGCATAAGGTAAAGCGCAAAGAGACTATATTCAGCGTGAGCCGTGAATACGGAATCAGCGAGCAGGAGTTGATTGACGCTAACCCGGAACTGAAAAAGGGCATGAAAAAGGGACAATTTCTTTGCATCCCCTACCCGGCAGCAACCACCGTACAACCTACACAGAAGGAAGATCCATACGCTGTTCCTCCCAGCAATAGCGAGCTTTTCCGCAAAAATAAGGAGACTCCCCAAAAGCTGTCTACTATTAAGGCTGCCTTGTTGTTGCCTTTCCAGGAGGACAAACGCATGGTGGAATATTACGAAGGTTTCCTGATGGCAGTAGACAGTCTGAAACGTACGGGCGTTTCTCTTGATTTATATGTATATGACAGTGGAAAAGACATTTCTACATTAAATACGATTCTTGCCAAAAACGAGATGAAGAGTATGAATATCATCATCGGTCCGATGCATCAGAATCAAATAAAACCATTGTCAGACTTCGCGGAGAAGAACGATATACGTCTGGTGATTCCTTTCTCTAAGAAAGGGGAAGAAGTATTCAACAATCCTGCTGTTTATCAAATCAACACACCACAATCTTATTTGTATTCGGAAGTTTACGAACATTTCACCCGTCAATTTCCTAATGCTCATGTTATCTTTATTGAATCGGCAAATAGTGATAAGGAAAAAGCGGAATTTATCAGCGGTTTGAAACAAGAATTGAAAAACAAAGGGATCTCCATGAAAAGTGTTAGCGAAAGCGCAACTAAAGAAATATTAAAAACAACACTCCGCAATGATAAAGAAAATATTTTTATCCCCACATCGGGCAATAATGTCATACTGATCAAGATACTTCCTCAACTGACACTGTTAGTCAGAGAGAATCCTGTAGAAAAAATACACCTGTTCGGTTATCCGGAATGGCAGACTTACACCAAAGATTATTTGGAAAGTTTCTTTGAACTGGATACATATTTCTATTCCTCATTCTATACAAATACCTTGTTCCCGGCTGCTGTGCAATTTACCAACAATTACCACAGATGGTACAGCAAGGATTTAGTAAGCGAGTGGCCCAATTATGCAATGCTTGGATTTGATACCGGCTTCTTCTTCCTAAAAGGATTGTCACGTTACGGTTCAGAACTTGAAAACAACCTGACTAAGATGAATCTGACTCCGATCCAGACAGGATTCAAATTCCAGCGCGTGAACAACTGGGGAGGATTTATTAATAAAAAAGTGTTCTTCATACGTTTCACTAAGAATTTTGAATTAGTAAAACTTGACTTCGAATAATACGAAAATGATAAAGATAAAACCATTTTTGATTGCAACACTCCTACTTACAGGATTTGCTCTTCCTGCCATTGCCCAGATTGGAGAAGCACGAAGCAATTTATCAGTAGGTGTTAATGGAGGTGTCAACTTAAACAGTGTTTCTTTCACTCCCAGCATCAAGCAAAATAGCTTGATGGGAATTACCGGAGGGTTGACGGCACGTTATATATCCGAGAAGTATTTTGCCATGATTTGCGGTGCACAAGTCGAATTGAATGTATCACAAAGGGGTTGGGACCAATTGTTTGAAACGGTATCATTGGACGATAACGGATATGAAGTCACCTCGAAGGATCCGAGCAAAACTTATACCCGCAAAATGACCTATATTGATATTCCTTTTCTAGCCCATCTTGCTTTCGGACGAGACAGAGGATTACAATTCTTTGTTCATGCAGGTCCTCAAATCAGCTTTCTGATAAGCGAATCGGAAACAATAAAAGGTATTGATATGAACACCTTATCCAATACACAGAAAGCGGTGTATGGAGTTAAGATTCAGAATAAATTCGACTACGGTATTGCCGGTGGCGGCGGTGTAGAACTCCGAACAAAGAAAGCCGGCAGCTTCATCGTTGAAGGCCGTTACTATTTTGCGCTGTCCGACTTTTACAGCACCACAAAGAAAGACTATTTCGCCCGTGCAGCGCATGGAACAATTACCATAAAGCTCACGTACCTATTTGACTTGAAGAAATAAAATCCTCTCCCTCCTCCCTTTCGAGAGAAGGAGCTTGAATATCTACAAAGCATCGCTTTAGGGATGCTCTTTAAATAAATAAGGCAACTAACTCGCAATGAATTAGTTGCCTTATTTGTATCTTTAAAGCAGGGATATTCAGTAAATGCACCGTTTTAGGGATGCTAAAGCATAGCTTTAGAGAGCAAAAAGCACCGCTTTAACTCTTATAAAGCGATGCTTTTCATTAATCATATTAACGAATTACCCAGATATAGGGAAAAGTCTTATCTCAATCTATCCGCAGCCTTTACCATCACCTCATCGCGTCCAATAGCACGAACAGCCAATATATTCAGAATGATGGAAATAAGTGGTAAACACAACGCCCAGCCTACCCGGAACATATTTGCATCATTCTTCAACGCAAAATAAAAAGCAAAGGCAGCAATGTAATAACCAACCAACAACAAGCTATTGAAAATCGTCATGCGAATCTGCAACATACGGTTCTTATATAAAAAAATGGTAGCCACGGCAACGATAGTACTAAGCATCAGAATCCCGAATAAACCCCATGTAGACTGAAAAGCGTCGTTTATTTCCAATCCTAATGCCTTAAAAGGATGTTCGCCCATTGTATCAATGAAGTAACCTATCGGCATACACATAGCTGTAATCAGCAATCCTGCAACAATCAATAAATAAACAGTTTGAATTCGTTGAATCATAAGTATTCTAAATAGTAGTTGAGTTAAACAATAATAGCCAAGCAATAAGGAGTAGGGATAATCATCCCACTTACTACTTGACTATCAAATTCTTCGTCAGAAAATAAATTACTGAAGTTTTTCTTTCTCCTTAGCCGGATTTCTATAATATATTTTCCCTTCGATGTATTCTTGCGTAGCAATCAAGTCCGGTTTCGGCAATTTCTCATAATAACGAGAAATTTCGATTTGCTCTCTATTTTCAAACACTTCTTCCAAGTTGTCATTGTAAGAGGCAAACTCTGCCAATTTCTTTGAAAGATCGTTTTTGATTTCTACACTGATCTGATTAGCACGCTTGCCAATAATGGCAACAGTTTCGTAAACATTACCTGTATCAGCACAGAGTTCCATCATGTCACGGGTTACTGTTGTAGCAGGAGCATTCGTTTTTTTGTAGTCCATAAATCTATTTAAATTTAGTCTTTAATTACTTTCTGTGATTCATTGAATATTTTCTCGGCTTCTTTCAAATATTTACTTTCAGGAAATTCATTCTTGAAAGCATAATATTCGTCCACTGTTTCGCGGTAACGATCCATCTTCTTGTCTTCTACACTATAGATAGCCATTTCGTGTCTTGCACGCAGAATCAAGATAGAAAGTTCTTCACGATAGTCAGTATAAGGATAATCTTTCAGTGCATTTTGAGCTGTGATTACACAAGACTCATAGTTATTGCCTAAATAATTACCCAGATTATAATATAATCTTGCAGAATAAAGTTCTTTCAAAACCAGCTTATCCTGCAAAGCAAAAATCATATCCTGTGCTTCCTGCTTCTTTGTGCTGTTCGGGAAATACTCCATGAACATCTGCAACTGCTGGATAGCCTGATAAGTGCTTGATTGATCCAAACGTGGTTCCGGGGTATCCAGGAATAAAGCTTTACCTGCATGAAAACGTGCCAGTTCGGTAAAAGTACCACGGGGATACGTATTGAAATAGGTGATAAATGTTTGGGCAGCTGTCTGATAATCTTTCTGATTATAATAACTCATTCCCAACATATACAAAGACTCTTCCGCTTTATCGGTTCCTTTCAGAATGGTTATCAACTCATTCAGCAACGTAGCTGAACGATTATACTGTCCCTTCGCAAAATAGTTTTTGGCGGCTTCGTACTTGTATTCGTAATCGGTGCTTTTCAGCAATTTATTGTACTCTCCACAAGATGTCAGAGTAGCCGCCGCAAGCAAAGTTATAATGATATTTTTCTTCATCCTATTTAAAAATAATGCGCAAAGTTACTTATTCGCTGGGAATTTAGCAATTAATCTGTGTTTTTTAATACATAAAAGGCGTTAAACATCGACAAAAGGAGAGAAAATGACGTCGAAATGCAAACACCAAACTGTAAACGACAGGTAATAAACGAATCACACAGAAATCATGATTGACATAAATCTGACGAACAAACATCAGATTCCTTGTTATAAGGCAGAAAAGAACTTGTTATAAGGCAGAAAAAAAAATAGTGACGGTATATGCCCGGGATAGTGACGGTATCGGTGAAGCATACCGTCACTATCCGCATCGGATAGCGTCACTATTTTTTATAGCAGAAAACGGCAAACAAATGTGTTATCCCATTCAAAGACAACACAGCTATTTACCGTTCCCTGTTTATCGTTTACTGCTATATCTACAGCTTGTACAAATCACTTGCAGCCAGCAGATCGACTTTCTTTTCTTTCAATACCTCGATACATTTATCCAGATTGCTGGGGCGAATTACCACATTTGCAATATTGTTATTGGCAAACGAATACATATATTCAATAAATACACCCTCGTCTGATAAATATCCCAGCACTTTTGCCAAAGCACCCGGTATATTGGGACAGCTTATACCTACTACATCAGTCACATTCACTGCAAAATGATTATCTTTTAAAGCTTTGTATGCTCTATCCGGATCGGATACAATTCCACGCAAAATACCAAAATCAGCATTTTCGGCAATGCACAAAGCAGAAAGATTGATATTTTCTTTCGCCAGCACTTCAGTCACTTCCGTCAAACGGCCTGACTTATTTTCCAAAAAGATAGAAAGTTGTTTTGCTACCATATTTATTAAAGTATTAAGTAATAAGTATTAAGTATTAGGCAACAAGCATTAGGTATTAGGCAACAAGTATTACCGTAGTTCCAAGATCACCCGCATGGTTAATACTTAATACTTAATACCTAATACTTATTTATATTTTTCTATTATCAATCACACGTTTTGCTTTACCTACGCTACGCTCAATGCTGCGAGGCTCTACCAATTTCACGTTGACTCCCAATCCAAGTACGCTTTGCAAACGTCCTCCCAGCTTTTTCTTCAAAGCCAGCATTTTGTTGATCTCATCAGAATAGAATTCCGGACGTACTTCAACCTGGAGCTCCATCGTATCGGTATTATTTTCACGACCCACTATCAACAAATAATGCGGTTCAAATTCTGCCATTTCAAGGATAACGGATTCAATCTGTGTCGGGAATACGTTCACACCACGGATAATCATCATATCATCACTGCGTCCCAAAATACGATCCATACGTACTAATGTACGACCGCAAGAACATTTATCATGATGCAAGGCAGTCAAATCACGCGTACGGTAACGGAGCAATGGCATACCCTCTTTGGTGAGATGGGTAAACACCAGTTCGCCCGTTTGTCCCGGCTCAACCGGTTGCAAAGTATTCGGATCGATAATTTCCGGGAAATAATGGTCTTCATTCAAGTGAGTGCCGTTCTGACATTCGCACTCGTAACCGACACCCGGTCCGGCAATCTCACTCAACCCATAAATATCGTATGCTTTGATTCCCAGTTTCTCTTCAATTTCATGACGCATATTTTCCGTCCAGGGTTCCGCACCGAACGCACCGACTTTCAGTTGAAATTCTTCACGTGGCAAACCGGAATCTTTAATTGCATCTGCCAGGTAAAGCGCATAAGAAGGGGTGCAACAAAGCACTGTCGATCCGAAATCATGCATCAAGGTAATCTGTTTTTCAGTGTTGCCACTGGACATCGGAATAACAGAAGCACCGATATTCTCGGCTCCGGCATGTGCTCCCAGTCCGCCCGTAAACAGTCCGTATCCGTATGATACCTGAAAAATATCAGAACGGCCCGCTCCGTAAGCGGTAAAAGCACGTGATATACATTCCGCCCAAGAGGCCAAGTCCTTACGGGTATATCCGACAACCGTCGGCTTTCCGGTCGTTCCGGAAGAGGCATGAATACGTACAATCTGGCTCATCGGCACGGCACAAAGTCCGAACGGATAATTATCTCTTAAATCATGTTTCGTGGTAAACGGCAGTTTTACAATATCATCGATACTATTGATATCATCGGGGGTTATTCCCATTTCCTGCATCTTCTTTCGATAGAAAGGAGTGTTGTGATAGACGTAATCTACAATTTTCTTGAGTCGTATGCTTTGAATCTTGCGAAGACTTTCGCGGTCCATACACTCAATGCTCTCATTCCAAATCATGTGTTTCTGGTATTACTAGTTGTATGAATCTGTTTTTTGATATTAATATGTTGCAAAGTAAAGGATTTATTTGGAAAAATGATTTGTTATCTCGATTATTTTACCGAATATTGCTCCACTTTTTAGGATTTAACTATGAATTATGAACTAACATCAGCTTACAAACCTACCGGGGATCAGCCGGAAGCGATAGCACAACTGACTGAAGGGGTACTTCAGGGAGTTCCCGCACAGACTTTACTGGGAGTGACCGGATCGGGAAAAACATTTACCATTGCCAATGTGATCGCCAATATCAACAAACCTACGTTGATTTTGAGCCATAACAAGACATTGGCTGCCCAGCTTTATAGTGAGTTTAAAGGTTTCTTCCCCAATAATGCGGTAGAATATTACGTTTCTTACTATGACTATTATCAGCCGGAGGCCTATCTCCCGAGCAGTGATACTTATATAGAGAAAGATCTTGCCATCAATGACGAAATCGACAAGCTTCGACTCGCGGCCACTTCTGCCCTACTCTCCGGACGAAAAGACGTGGTAGTGGTTTCTTCCGTTTCTTGTATCTACGGTATGGGAAATCCTTCGGACTTCTACAAAAATGTCATTGAAATAGAACGGGGACGGATGATGGACCGCAATGTCTTTTTACGTCGTCTGGTAGACAGCTTGTATGTCCGCAATGATATTGACTTGAACCGTGGAAATTTCCGCGTTAAAGGTGATACCGTGGATATCTATCTGGCTTATACCGACAATCTGCTCCGTGTCACCTTCTGGGGAGATGAGATTGATGGTATAGAAGAAGTAGACCCGATTACAGGAGTCACCATTGCTCCATTTGACGCCTATAAGATTTATCCGGCCAACCTGTTCATGACGACCAAAGAGGCTACTCTCCGTGCTATCCACGAAATAGAAGATGACCTAACCAAACAAGTGGCATTCTTCGAGTCTATCGGTAAAGAATATGAAGCCAAACGACTATATGAACGGGTGACTTACGATATGGAAATGATCCGGGAGTTAGGGCATTGCTCCGGAATTGAGAATTATTCCCGTTATTTCGACGGTCGTGCTGCCGGTACCCGTCCTTATTGTCTGCTCGATTTCTTTCCGGATGATTTTCTGATTGTCATTGACGAAAGCCACGTAAGTGTACCTCAAATCCGTGCGATGTACGGAGGAGACCGTGCACGTAAAATCAATCTGGTGGAATATGGTTTCCGATTGCCTGCGGCTATGGACAACCGTCCGTTGAAATTCGAAGAGTTTCAGGAAATGGCGAAACAGGTAATTTATGTCAGTGCCACACCGGCAGATTATGAATTGATTCAGTCTGAAGGTATCGTCGTAGAGCAGGTGATTCGTCCTACGGGACTGCTTGATCCTGTCATCGAAGTGCGCCCGAGCCTTAATCAGATTGACGACTTAATGGAAGAAATCCAGCTCCGCATTGAAAAGGAAGAACGCGTACTCGTCACCACACTAACCAAACGAATGGCAGAAGAACTGGCAGAGTATCTTCTTAATAATAATGTAAGATGTAACTATATCCATAGTGATGTCGATACATTGGAACGTGTGAAGATTATGGATGATCTCCGGCAAGGAATCTATGATGTGCTTATCGGAGTCAACCTGCTTCGTGAAGGACTCGATCTTCCGGAAGTGTCGCTCGTTGCTATTCTTGATGCTGACAAAGAAGGATTCCTCCGCTCCCACCGTTCCCTGACGCAAACCGCAGGACGTGCTGCCCGTAATGTAAACGGCAAGGTAATCATGTATGCAGACAGGATGACGGATAGCATGAAACTGACGATTGACGAAACCAATCGCCGCCGGGAAAAACAGTTGGCATACAATGAAGCAAACGGAATTACTCCGCAGCAGATTAAAAAGGCCAGAAACTTGTCGGTATTCGGTAATGCCAAAGAGGCGGATGAACTGCTAAAAGAAAGACATGCTTATGTAGAACCTTCTACTCCGAACATTGCAGCAGACCCGGTAGTGCAGTATATGAGTAAAGCGCAAATGGAAAAGAGTATCGAACGTACTCGCAAACTGATGCAGGAAGCAGCCAAGAAACTCGAATTTATTGAAGCTGCACAATACCGTGACGAGTTGTTGAAACTGGAAGATTTGATGAAAGAGAAATGGGGGTAAAAACTCCCACTCTTCATATATTACACTAAGTATGTCACCATAATTAGCCTATATAGTAAATCTAGGCACGGATTACACGGTTCCTCGAATGATGGCTGTTATAAAGCAACCGCGTAATCCGCGCAATCCGTGCCTAATAATATAAGGTTATTTTGCATGAGTACTTACGATTGCTAAGGGTTGAAACTCTTAACAAACCTGTAACACAAGATTTAATCTATTAATTAGTGTTATAAAAACACCAATTAGCAGCTTATAATTTGCAAAGTTGCCAAAACTCCGTATCTTTGCACTGTGTTTTTCATAGTATTAGATTTAAGGTTAACAAAGGTTGGAGCAAGGCGTTGCTCCTTTTTTTATGTCTATACGTCATCTAAAACCTTTTCAACAACTATATCCATTAGAAGTGCACATTCACAATAAATGCCGCCCAACTTGATTATCAGACAGCATTTATATTTCAAAATTTACATCAATAAACCTTAGAGTGCTTTCTCAATAGCAGCTTTTATCAATGGCTCCATAATATCATACCCCTCGCCTGTCGGATGAACTCCATCTTTAGTATATTGGGGATTCAAGGCCTGATTTTCATCCACCATTGCCTTATAATAATTAACAAACGGAATTTTATTAGCTTTTGCATAAGCCTCTATCCGATCATTTAAAGATTTAATTTTCTGTGGAACATCTTTTATTTCCATTCTCCATTTAAATGCAGCGGCAGGCAATACGGAAGTCAGAATCACTTTTATCTTATTTGCTTTTGCCAATTCTGTCATAGAAACGATGTTTCCAAATGTATAATCTTCATTATAAGTTTGTGTATTTTCGGCGACATCATTGGTTCCGGCATTAATCACCACTAAAGCAGGAGAAAGATTAATCACATCTTCCCGAAAACGCAACAAGAATTGGTAAGAAGTCTGCCCACTGATTCCACGGCCGATATAACCGTTTGATTTGAAAAAGTCCGGATGAGTACGTACCCAGCCCTCCGTAATGGAATTTCCCATAAAAATAACTCGTTTGTCTTTCTTCGTCGCCTTTGGAAGTGCAGCATTTTGTTTTGAATAACGAGCTAAATTTCCAAAATCATTTTTCTGTGCATAGCTTTCTCCTATTGAGAAACTCAAGCAAACAACAGCCAATAACATCCATTGGCTCAATCTTCTTTTATCCATGTTTATATTAAGTATTAGTAATATGATATTTTGCACAAAGATAAAAAAAACTCCATACATAGACGCCCAAAATATCGAATAACCGTTAAGACGAAAGATGTTTTTCTTAATCTATGTTATATAACATGCTATTTTACTTGGATTATTTGCTAATTTCCCAGGAGTCCGTATCTTTGCACTGTGTTTTTCATAGTATTAGATTTAAGGTTAACAAAGGTTGGAGCAAGGCGTTGCTCCTTTTTTTATGCCTATATATTAGAAGTGAGTTTAACATACCTTGAATAAAAAGTGATATACGTTTCTTTATTCCCAAATATAACTTTACCTTTACTGAAAAATCAGAATATGGCAAAGATTACAGTTCAGACCACAGACGTTACTATCTTAAAGATCAACGATACAGATTATATTTCTTTAACCGACATAGCTAAATACAAGACAACAGATGCTAATACTGTTATTGCCAACTGGCTACGTAATAGAATGACTATTGAATATCTAGGATTATGGGAAATATTATATACCCCCCATTTTAAACCCCTCGAATTCGAGGGGTTTAGAAAAGAAGCAGGTTTAAATGCATTCACTCTTTCTCCTCAAAAATGGATAGAAACGACCTGTGCTATTGGACTCATATCCAAATCCGGAAGATATGGCGGCACTTTTGCTCACAAAGATATTGCTTTCAAATTTGCAAGTTGGATTTCTGTTGAATTTGAGTTATATATAGTAAAAGAATTCCAACGTCTCAAAGAGCAAGAGCAAGCTCAAATTGGTTGGTCAGCAAAGCGAGAACTATCTAAAATTAATTATCATATTCATACTGATGCAATCAAGCAGCATCTTATTCCTCAAGAAATCACCCCACAGCAAGCATCCATGATTTATGCCAGCGAAGCTGATATCCTTAATGTAGCCATGTTTGGAATGACAGCCTTAGAATGGCGTGATACACACCCTAATTTAAAAGGTAATATTCGTGATTATGCCTCAATCAATGAACTTATCTGCTTATCAAACATGGAAAATTTAAATGCCGTTTTCATAAATGAAGGTTTGACACCCAAAGACAGACTTATCAAATTAAATCAAATAGCAATTCAACAAATGAGCATACTAGAAGATATCAAAAATAAAAAGTTATTGAAATAATTTATGGAACAACAAATTCAACTCAACGACCACAACAAGCAGGAGTATCCTCCTATGCATACGAAAGAGACATATTATTTTGTTTTTTAGACAAAAGAACATAAGAACAAAAGAAGGAATATGGAAATAGAAAGTTTGATAAAAACTATTATTCAATGTGCTTATGATGTAAGAACACACCTTGCAGCAGGTTTTCTTGAGAATGTTTATCAGAAAGCATTGATAATAGAATTAAAAGAAAAAGGTATTCATGCAGATACAGAAACTCCTATTAATGTATATTACAAGAATGAAATTGTAGGAGAATTTAGAGCTGACATAATCGTAGAAGGAGAAATAATCATTGAACTTAAAGCGGTACAGCATCTTCTTCCTATACACGAAACACAATTAGTAAACTACTTAACCGCTACCGATACAGACCACGGCTTATTAATAAACTTTGGTGGTGAACGTATCGAAATAAAAAGAAAATTCAGAGAATATAAACATAAAAATAACACATAAGAAAAAATATGTTCTTTTGTTCTTATGTCTAAAAGCAATAAAAACTTGTCTATTATGGAAATAAATCAAGCAGCTCCAAAATTTCAGGATGTGTCAATTGCTCCTATGCATACAGCAGAGCATTTACTCAATGCAACCATGGTAAAAACCTTCGGCTGTCCACGTTCTCGCAATGCCCACATCGAAAGAAAAAAGAGCAAATGTGATTATATACTTTCGTCGTGTCCGACAGCAGAACAAATTCAGTCTATTGAAAATAAAGTGAATGAAGCAATCAGTCAAAACCTACCTGTGACTGTTGAGTATATGACACATGAACAGGCCAAAGACATCGTAGATTTAAGCAAACTACCTGCTGACGCAAGTCCTACCCTTCGCATTGTCCGCATTGGAGATTATGACGCCTGTGCCTGTATCGGATTGCATGTATCAAATACTTCTGAAATGGGAACTTTCAAAATCATTAGCTATGACTATGACGAAGAAAGGCAAACATTAAGAATGAGATTCAAACTAATCGAGAAGAAATAGACATATTATCAAATTAATATCTATCTTATATAAAATAAATAAAAACAGAATACATTTTGTCATCATTATTGCAAAATTGGCATTATTATAATGACAAATAGACAATTTTAGTCTCAAAAATCACTTGGCATAAGGTTTGCACTTATAGAAGCGAACAACGGTTCGAGAGCAGACGATGGAAACCGGGACAACCGGTACCATCAGAAGTGAAAAAACCGAAGTTCAAGAATAATTAACTGAATGTTTAACTTAAAGATAGGAGACTAAAATTATGATGCCTGTTAGAAGAACTCAAAGTTGGTTACCAAGTATCTTTAATGATTTCTTTGATAACGATTGGATGGTAAAAGCAAATGCTACTGCACCTGCAATTAATGTTTTGGAAACAGAAAAAGAATACAAAGTGGAATTGGCTGCTCCGGGTATGACGAAGGATGATTTCAATGTTCGCATTGATGAAGATAATAACCTCGTTATCAGCATGGAGAAGAAAACAGAAAACAAGGAGGAAAAGAAAGACGGTCGCTATCTGCGTCGCGAATTCTCATACTCTAAGTTCCAGCAAACTATGATTCTACCGGATAATGTAGACAAAGAGAAAATTGCTGCATCTGTAGAACATGGCGTTCTAAATATCGAACTTCCGAAACTCTCTGAAGAAGAAGTAAAGAAGCCAAATAGACAAATCGAAATAAAGTAATACAGTAACCACTTACTATTCACCGGAGACGGTGATGAAAAGGATCAAAAACAGCTCTCTCCCTTAAAGGGAAACGAGCTGTTTTTTTATTGTCTTTGCAGGCAATGCCGCCTTATTAACATAACATACCCACAGGGTTTTCGGACTGCCCCCTTATTATCTTCAGTTGTTCTTCCGATAGCTAATTACCGCCCAACTATTAAACACGACTGCAAAAAGCAACAATATTCCGAACTGCGGCAGCAAATCAAAGAAACCACTCCCCTTCAGATATATCATTCGCATCACCTCCATAAAATACTTCAAAGGATTGAATATCGTTATTATTTGTGCCCATTCCGGCATGCTGCTAATGGGGGTAAACAAACCGCTCATCAAAATCACCACCAACAAACAGAACCACATAACAAACATTGATTGCTGCATCGTTGCTGAATAGTTGGAAATGACTAGTCCGAAGCCGGACATCACCAGAACAAAAAGAACCGCGAAAAAGTAAATCAACAGAAAATGCCCGACAGGTACTATGCCATAAATTAACCAGGCTAATATGAAACACACCGTCAGCACCAGAAAACCAATCAGCCAATAAGGCAAGAGCTTTGCCAGAATAAAGACAAACTTCGGAACCGGAGTCACATTGATTTGTTCTATTGTCCCCACTTCCTTCTCGCTAACCACATTCAACGCAGGCAGGAAACCACAAATCAAAGTCAGCAACATGACCATCAATGCCGGAATCATATAGAGCTTATAGTTCAGATTCGGATTAAACAATCCCTGCATATCAACCTGTATGGAGGGGAAAGCGCCGGAAACGGTAGCTGCTTCGGGATGTTCCGAACGTAGTTCGGCTGCATAATCATTAATGATAGAAGACAAATAAGAACTGCCCAGACCACCTTTCGTTCCATTCACGGCATTGGCCGCTATCAATACATGAGCATCCTCTCCATTCATCCAATCCCGTTCCAAATGCCTTGGAATTTCCATCACAATATCAGCCGTTCCAATTTCAATGTTTCGAAGACCTTCTTCATACGAGGCCGGTACTTCTACCAAGCGAAAGTAAGTGGAGGCAGCAATCTTATTCACTAAACGTTGCGAAATAGCCGAATGGTCATTATCCACAATATTTAGCTGTATATTCTTGATTTCCAGATTTACCGCCCAAGGCATCAATAGCATAATCATGCATGGAAATACAAGAATCAATTTCGGAAGAAACGAATTGCGAAGCAATTGTTTAAACTCTTTTTCTATCAGGAACTTTATCATAAATAATTCTTCAATTTGCTGATATGTTTATATGTCAATGCCATGTAGTATAACACAGCCAATTGGCACATTAACATATTATTCTTATCTACTCCAATCTATACTTGAATTTCTTGATACTGATCGTAATAAGTACCGTCGCCATTAATAATAAGATGCCAATCTCCTTATATACCAATACAACAGGTACTCCTTCAATCATCAACTTTCGCACAGCCTGAATATACCAACGTGCCGGAAGTATATCCGAAATCCACTGAAGTATCAACGGCATACTCTCAATAGGGAAAATCATCCCCGATAAAAGCATCGTGGGCATCATCAACATCAAACCGGAAACCAGCATGGCTGCAACCTGTGTACGCGTGACTGATGAAATCAATAAACCCAACGCCAAGGATACGAAGATAAACAACAAAGAGACGGTTATCAACCAGAACAAACTTCCTACTACCGGAACATCCAGCACAAAGACCGAAAGTAAAAGAATTGTTATCAGATTGACAAACGACAACACAAAATAAGGCACAGCCTTTGCCAAAATAATAAATAGTGGCTTCACAGGCGAAACCAGTAATACCTCCATGGTCCCCGTCTCTTTTTCACGAACGATGGAAATCGAGGTCATCATAGCGCAAATCAGCATCAAGATCAACCCCATTACCCCCGGAACAAAGTTATAAGCACTCTTCATTTGCGGGTTATACAACAGTTTTATATCCGACGTTAAACGGGCAGCCGACATATTGGGCGGCATCATTTCCTGACCTACCATAGAAACAATTCCCGTTGCATAATTAACCTGCGAAGTCGACATATTCGGATCTGTCGCATCTACTACCAGCTGCACACGAGCATCACCCGTATAGAGATCATCAACAAAACGTTCGCTAAAAACAATCGCCATATCAACCTTATTCTTCAGAAAAGCAGCTTCCATTTCCTGGGGCGAATGAAAACGCGCGGTAACAGTGAAATATTCACTGGCGTCCAAACGATCAATTATTTTTCGTGTCACCACATCATTAGAAGGATCGAGCACCGCCAACCGGACATTTTTCACCTCTGTACTGATGGCAAAACCGAATAGTATAATTTGTACAACCGGCATCCCCAATAAAATCAGCATGGTTCGCCGGTCACGGAAAATATGATAAAATTCTTTCTTTACAAAAGCTATAAACTGTCTCATAATCAATCTGCTTTGCGCACCGCACCGCGGGCTAATTGCTGAAAAACATCATCCATCGTTTCTGCACCGAATTGTTGCTTCAGACGGGCAGGTGTATCAAGAGCTTTAATCTGACCGTCCACCATGATAGATATCCGGTTACAATATTCCGCTTCATCCATATAATGGGTAGTGACAAATATGGTGATTCCCTGGTCGGCTGCCTGATAAATCAATTCCCAGAACTGCCTTCTCGTAGCGGGATCTACTCCACCCGTCGGCTCATCCAGAAAAACAATTCTCGGCTCGTGGAAGATTGAAACTGAAAAAGCTAATTTCTGCTTCCACCCCACCGGAAGGCTCTTCACCAAAGTATCCCGCTCGTCAGCAAGCCCCAGGCGATCCAACAATTCTTCTGTCTTCCGCTCTATTTCTTGCTCTTTCATCCCATAAATCCCGGCAAACAGACGGATATTCTCCCACACTTTCAAATCTTCATACAGCGAAAATTTCTGGCTCATATAGCCGATATGCTTCTTTACTTGTTCAGCTTCCCGGAAAATATCATATCCTGCCACCTTTCCTATGCCTGATGTCGGTTTGCTCAATCCACAAAGCATGCGCATGGCTGTAGTCTTTCCGGCACCGTTAGCACCCAGGAAGCCAAATATCTCTCCCCGGTTCACCTGAAAGGAGATATGATCTACCGCTGTAAAATTACCAAAACACTTTGTCAACTGCTCCACTTCAATGACCGGAGCGGTTTCATGTCTCACCTCCTCCCGTTCCAAAGAAGGAGGACAAAGGATGGATGCAAATTGCTGAAGAATACGCTCGGGGGTATCAATGCCATGAATCTTTCCATGATTGATAAAAGCAATCCGGTCACATTGCCGGGCTTCATCCATGATGGGAGTAGAAACAACAATAGTAATACCCTGTTCCCGCAAGTTACGAAGCATTTGCCAAAATTCCTTGCGCGACACAGGATCCACTCCGGTAGTGGGTTCATCCAGGAATAAAATATCCGGTTTATGAATCAAAGCGCAACTCAATGCCAGTTTCTGCTTCATACCACCCGACAAAGCCCCTGCCCTTCTTTTCCTGAACGGTTCTATCTGCTGATAGATATCTTTAATTAAATCATAGTTCTCCTGAACAGTTGTATGGAATACGGTAGCGAAAAACTCCAGATTCTCCTCTACTGAAAGATCCTGGTAAAGTGAAAAACGACCGGGCATATATCCCACCTTCGTACGAATCTGTTTATATTCTGTTGCCACATCCAGTCCGCCAATCGTGGCCGTTCCCTTATCTGCCAGCAGCAAAGTAGTCAGAATACGGAATAAGGTACTCTTACCGGCACCGTCAGGACCTATCAGCCCAAAGATCTCTCCCCGTTCTACCACAAAAGAAACCTCTTTCAGCGCTTCCACCGTTCCATAGCTCTTGCCGACTCCTTTCACAACCACTATGGGTGCATCCTTCTCCATCTCCTTGACTTTAATTTTTAATCTTCACTCTTTAATTTTACTCCGCCATACATACCAATCTTCAATGCTCCGTCATTCTTCACCGCAATCTTCACCGCATAGACCAGATTAGCACGTTCATTCTTCGTCAGAATTGTTTTGGGAGTGAATTCCGAACGATCGGAAATCCATGTCACTTCCCCCGGATAAGCTTTCTGCTCCGAGTTGCCATAGTCAGCATACACAGTCACTTGATCTCCCAGTTTCACTTTTGACAACTGTTCGGAAGTAATGTAAGCCCTCAAATACATACGATCCACTTCGCCCACCTTAAATAAAGGCTTGCCAATAGCCGCCAATTCACCGGCTTCCGCATATTTAGCCAACACCGTCCCTTCGATAGGTGACTGGATATGACATTTATCCAATTGATCCTCCACTTGCGCTACCTGTATAGCAACCGAATTACCTTGTTCTGTAAGGCTATTCGTACTATTACGCAACGATGATTCCTGTGCGACGAGTTGCCGTTCGAGTAATTTGACTTGCGCATCCCAATCATCCAGTTGTTTCTGATTGGCCGCACCTGCAGCAAGCAAGTTTTCCACCCGTTTCCTCTCACGCTCTGCCGTGACAATTTGCTGCTTGGTAGCGGCAATCTGTTTGGCAAGATCAGGACGCTGGTTTTCTACCGATTTTATACTGGCTTCCAATTGCAGTTTCTTTAAATACAATTGTACCGTATCTACCAACCCGATCTCCTCACCCGCTTCCAGCTTTGTTCCCTCTTCTACTTCCAGTCGTAGCAATTTTCCGGCAGCCTCGGCGGACACTATTACTTCCGTAGCTTCAAATGTACCGGTTGCGTCATAATCAGGTGTTCCATTTCCACAGGCAGATAACATCATCAGCGTTATCCCCCACATTCCTATTTTTGTTATTCTTTTCATATCCGGAGAAGTTATATTAATCATTTATTGTATATTTCAATTGATAAATTCCCATTAACCGTTGAATCTCATGCATGGCTTTCGACTGACGCGCCAAGCTCTCATTAGTCAGTTCACGTAACATTTCAGTCACGGTCAATGTTCCATTTGCCACCTTTGCTTCGGCAGCTTTACGGATATTCGTACGCAACCGGATAATTTCATCATCATCCCGCATTTGCTTCTCCAAAGAATGGATAGCCTGATCCTGCTGCGTCATTTCCAGTCTTGTATTGAAAAGGAATACATCCCGGTTATTATCCAGTTGCTGCCTTTTCTTCTCGATCACCCGACGGTCATTTTTCAAAGTATACAAACTACCGAAATTCCATGAAAGCCGGACACCTGCCATATAATAAGGAGAGAATTCATTCTTCAGCATATCCAATCCAGGATTTCCGTATGCCCCCTGCACAAACAGTCCGAACTGCGGAAGATGACGCACATTCAAAGCCTTCTCCTGCACTTGCAGTCCGGCTCCCTGTGCATCAAACAAAGCCAACTCCGGCCGACGAATCTCACTGACAGCTGAAACCATACTTTGAGGTACAGGCTTCTCCAGCACCGTCTCCGGAGATAGTGCTTCTCCTACCAACAGCGAAAGCATTTTCAAATAAGCTGCCCGTGATGATACTAAATCAATTCTTTTCTGTTTTGTATTCAGCTGCTCCACTTTCACTGCATCCAAATCAGCTTGATTGGCTATTCCATTTTCCACATAAGCAGTAATCTGACGATAATTTCTCTCTAGCTCATCTTGTAACAATGTATTCTGTTTGATTTGCTCGTCCAGCAGGAGAATTCCAAAATAAAGATCATTCACGCGGTCATTCAGCGCATACATATCTACATTCAGTTTTTCTTTTTCCACTTCAGCCTCTGCAATCGTCTGCTTCTTCTGCATACGGATTCCTCCCCCGTCCCATATCTTCTGTTGCAATTCCAACATGACCTGATATTGGTCTTTAGACAATCCTTTTAAATCTACTCCGGGAAGTTTTACCGGAATTTCTGTCACATCACTCTGATAAGAGGCCTTTGCCGAAAGAGCAAATTGAGGCAAATATCCCTTGGCTGCATTTTCCAGATTATATTCCTTTGTCTTCTCCACTAAGCCATACTGATGTACCAACGGATAATTGTCCTGCGTCTTCCGCTGACATTCTTCCAATGTAATCTGCGCATACGCTCCTGCTACATACAGTAAAAAGGAGAAACTGAAAATCATTCTTTTCATATCCATTATTTCTTTGGTTTCTTCGAAAGACAAAGATAGGGATTTCAAAGATACTGGTCATTTCCAAGAGTTGGTAAATGTGTTCCATTAGTTCGATAAAACAGAAAAAAGCAAATAAGTATGCCGCATTTTATTACCTTTGCCGGAAAAGAGAAAAGAAAATGGGACAAAAAGAACCGATAGAGTTAGCACTTAAATTATTAGACAATCTTAAAATTGTCCGGCATAACGAGCATCGTTATATATCTTCTGATTTCGGATTCGTCAATAGCTTTGTAAAGATGGAAACGACTCTTTTCTCACTCGGTCAACCGTATCGTATTAAAGAAGGGCGTATCGCATTCGTCAAGCAAGGCTCTGCCCGAATTCTCATTAATCTGATCGAATATACCATCCAACCGGGATACATCGCAGTGATCGCTCCTAACTCCATTATTCAAATCACAGAGGTGTCTCCTGATTTTGATATGCAAATGATAGCAGCCGACCACAATTTCCTTCCTATATCCGGAAAAGACGATTTTTTTTCTTACCTTCTCCATCATCAGAAAAACATCATATTGTTACTATCTCCACAAGAACAGCAACAAATGGAACATTATTTCACCTTGATATGGGGAGTATTGCAGGAACCGCCATTCCGCAAAGAAGCTATACAACATCTTTTGGCCAGCCTCATCTATTATTTAGAATATATCGCTCAAAACAGTATTGAACTGAATTCTGCCCAGTTGACAAGACAGGAAGAGATTTTCCAACGTTTCATCTCTCTTGTCAATGTATACAGCAAGAAAGAACGTAACGTAAATTTCTATGCAGATAAGCTATGCCTCACTCCACGTTATCTGAATACTGTTATCCGACAGGCCAGTCAACAAACAGTAATGGACTGGATAAACCAGTCCATTATACTAGAAGCAAAAGTATTGCTAAAACATAGCAATCTGCTCGTTTATCAAGTTTCTGATGAATTAAATTTCCCTAATCCTTCTTTTTTCTCGAAGTTCTTTAAACGAATGACAGGAATGACACCACACGAATATCAACAAACGAAATAATCTTTATTTCGAGAACTCTTTAATCCGTTGTTCCTCTTCCAGTTTACAAATCAGTAATGTATTATCTTTCTCCGCGATGATATATCCATCCAGTCCTTGAACAACAACTCGTTTTTCTTCGCTGGCATGCACAATACAATTCTTACTGTCATACAAGCGTATATCGGTTCCTACCGTAGCATTTCCCGATTTATCCTGTGGCAAAAGACCGCGAAGTGCTCCCCATGTGCCTAAATCCGACCAGCCGAAAGAAGCCGGTAACACGTAAATTGCCTCCGCTTTTTCCATCACCGCATAGTCGATAGAAATACTTTCGCAAGTCGGGAATAACTTTTTGATTGTTTCATTTTCTTTTTCCGTATAGAAATCCGGGAAAATACGGTCAAAAATCTGTGCGATACCCGGAGCATATACACGCATCACGGAAGTGATAGTACGCACGTTCCACACAAAGATTCCCGCATTCCAGAAGTAATTACCTTCCGCCAAATACTTTTCAGCTGTCTCTTTATCGGGTTTTTCCTTGAATGCGTCTACTGTATAAATTTCTTTATCTGTTTGAAGCTGGTTGGCAGCAGCAATATATCCGTAGCCTGTCTCCGGACGAGTCGGCCGAATACCTATTGTGACAATAGCACTGCTATCATCCGTAAAACGAAGTGCTTTCTCCATCACTCTACGGAACTCGCTCGTATCGATGACTAATGCATCCGAAGGAGTTACTACAATGTTAGCATGGGGATGCTTCTTTTTGATTTTCCAGCAAGCAAACGCGATACAAGGCGCAGTATTTCGTGCACAGGGTTCCGCTAAAATATTACTTTCCGGAATTTCCGGCAACTGCTCCCGAACAATATCAATGTATTTTTCAGAAGTTACCACCCACATATTTTCTCTGGGGCAAACACCATCAAACCGGTCTGCCGTCAATTGAATCAGTGACCGGCCACATCCCATTACATCAATAAATTGTTTAGGACATTCCGGAGTGCTCATCGGCCAGAAACGGCTCCCTATGCCACCAGCCATTATTACAACATGATTATCCATACCTATTATCCTCCTGTAAAAAAATACTATTTTAAATAAGCGCGCAAGTTACATTAAAATGTCCAAAACAGCAAATAAAGACCAAGAGTATTTAATTTTCCAACTGAATAATCGAAAAATTGTATTTCTACAATAATAAACAAAGGCCGCTCTCGAATAATAAGAACGACCTTTGTCTTTTCATTTCAATAGACTATAATCATCTTATTTATATTCTGCCCAGCTCTTGATAGCTATATCATCCACACTCATTGTACAGAAAGCATTGATAAATGCACTAGCCAGACGAGCGTTCGTAATCAATGGTACATTCAAATCAATGGCAGCGCGACGGATTTTATACCCATTACTTAATTCTCCGGCAGTCAAGTTCTTCGGTATATTGACTACCATATCTATTTCCTTACTATGAAGCATCTCCAACGCCTGCGGATGTCCCTCTTCACTCGGCCAATAAACATGAGTACTCTCAATACCGCTCTCGGCAAGCGCTTTATGTGTACCGCCCGTCGCAAAGAGTTTATATCCCTTATTCACCAACATACGGGCTGCATCCATCATATCGGCTTTCTGTTTCATGGTACCCGTGGAAAGCAAGATATTCTTTTTCGGAATACGATAACCTACAGAAAGCATTGCTTTCAATACGGCACAAGAAGTATCCATACCAATACAACCTACTTCACCGGTGGAAGCCATATCTACTCCCAACACCGGGTCGGCTTTCTGCAAACGGTTGAAAGAGAACTGTGAAGCTTTGATTCCCACATAGTCCAATTCGAAAAGATTCTTTTCCGGTTTTTCGACAGGCAGGCCAAGCATAACTTTGGTTGCCAGTTCAATAAAGTTGATCTTCAGTACCTTGCTGACAAATGGGAAAGAACGACTAGCACGCAAGTTACATTCAATCACCTTGATATCATTGTCTTTTGCCAGATACTGAATATTAAACGGACCGGAAATGTTCAAAGCCTTGGCAATCTCACGGCTGATACGCTTGATACGGCGAACAGTTTCTACATATAGCTTCTGTGGCGGGAACTGAATAGTCGCGTCACCGGAGTGTACTCCTGCAAATTCGATATGCTCACTAATAGCGTATGCCACAATTTCGCCATTCTGCGCCACGGCATCCATTTCTACTTCCTTGGCATGTTCAATAAACTGACTTACTACTACCGGATGTTTTTTCGAGACATTGGCTGCCAGTTTCAGGAAACGTTCCAGTTCTTCCTGATTGGAACAAACATTCATTGCAGCTCCCGAAAGTACATAAGAAGGACGAACGAGTACGGGGAAACCTACTTCTTCAACAAACTCCTGAATGTCATCCATAGATGTTAATTCACGCCAGCGGGGCTGATCCACACCGATACGGTCGAGCATAGCAGAGAATTTCTCACGGTCTTCAGCGTTGTCAATGCTCTTGGCACTTGTGCCAAGGATATTGATATTCTGTGCATCCAGACGCAAAGCAAGATTATTTGGAATCTGACCACCGGTAGATACAATTACACCATGCGGATTCTCCAGTTCCAGAATATCCATCACGCGTTCGAAAGTCAATTCGTCGAAGTACAAGCGATCGCACATATCGTAGTCCGTAGATACAGTTTCAGGATTATAGTTAATCATCACGCTGCGCCATCCTTCTTTACGAATAGTATTTAAAGCCTGCACACCGCACCAGTCAAATTCTACGGAAGAACCGATACGATAAGCACCAGACCCTAATACGACAATGGATTTATGGTCGCCCAAGTAATGAACATCATTTGCCACACCGCTATAAGTAAGATACAGATAATTGGTTTGTGCCGGATATTCGGCTGCCAAAGTATCGATCTGCTTCACTACCGGAAGAATACCCGCCCCTTTACGATGTTTGCGGACATAAAGAATACCATCCTCCATATCACCTTCGTAGCCGATGGCACGGGCAACCTGGAAATCAGAGAAACCTTGAACCTTGGCTTTACGAAGCAGTTCGTTTGGCAAATCGGCTATTTGTTTGTGATTATTTCCCCAGCTATGCAGTTCTTCGGAAGTCTGCATGATATTCATCAATTTCTGAAGGAACCATTTATCAATCTTAGTCAGTTCGTGTACCTGATCGATGGTGTAGCCGGCACGAAAAGCCTTCGAGATAACAAAAATACGTTTATCAGTCGGTTCGCGCAAAGCCTTGTCGATGTCGGAAATAACTAGCTCCTTGTTTTCTACAAATCCGTGCATTCCCTGTCCAATCATGCGGAGCCCTTTCTGGATAGCTTCTTCAAAAGTACGACCGATAGCCATCACCTCACCGACAGATTTCATAGAAGATCCCAATTCTTTATCTACACCGTGGAACTTACCCAAATCCCAACGTGGAATCTTACATACAACATAATCCAGTGCCGGTTCGAAGAAAGCAGAAGTAGTCTTTGTTACAGAGTTCTTCAGGTCGAAGAGTCCGTAACCCAGTCCCAATTTAGCCGCAACGAAAGCCAGCGGATAACCCGTTGCCTTAGATGCCAAAGCCGATGAACGGGAAAGACGGGCATTTACTTCAATCACCCGATAATCTTCGGATTCGGGGTCGAAGGCATATTGTACATTACATTCGCCCACAATACCGATGTGGCGGATGATACGTATTGCCAGTTCCCGGAGTTTATGATATTCTTTGTTCGTAAGCGTTTGTGACGGAGCAATAACGATAGATTCACCGGTATGAATACCCAGCGGGTCGAAGTTTTCCATATTACAAACGGTGATACAGTTGTCGAAACGGTCACGTACCACTTCATATTCCACTTCTTTCCAACCACGAAGTGATTTCTCCACCAATACCTGCGGAGAGAAAGAGAACGCTTTTTCTACAAGAATATCCAGTTGCTCTTCGTTATCACAGAAACCGGAGCCCAAGCCACCCAAAGCGTAAGCAGCACGAACAATTACGGGATAACCCAGTTCTTTTGCTGCGCGACGCGCAGCTTCCACATTTTCTACGGCTTCACTCTTAATGGTCTTTACATTGATTTCATTCAATTTCTGAACGAAAAGTTCACGATCCTCGGTATCCATAATGGCCTGTACCGGAGTACCAAGTACTTTCACATTATATTTTTCAAGAATACCTTCTTTGTACAATGCCACTCCACAGTTCAAAGCTGTCTGACCACCGAACGCCAGCATAATGCCTTCCGGTTTTTCTTTCTGAATCACTTTCTCTACGAAATACGGAGTCACCGGGAGGAAGTAGATTTGATCCGCCACTCCTTCGGACGTCTGTACCGTAGCAATATTAGGATTGATAAGAATCGTTTCAATGCCTTCTTCTTTCAAGGCTTTGAGTGCCTGCGAACCGGAATAGTCAAACTCACCGGCCTCACCGATCTTCAGGGCACCGGAACCCAACAGCAATACTTTCTTTATATTTTCTTTCATTGATTCTACTTTCTGGTTCACCACAGATTACACAGATTAACACAGATTTTTTATAATCCGTGATGAATATGGGTTATAATAGTTTTACAAATTCGTCGAACAGGAATTCCGTATCCGTAGGTCCACTTGCTGCTTCCGGATGGAATTGTGCAGAAAACCAAGGGTTTCTTTTATGCTTGATTCCTTCGTTAGAGCCATCATTCATATTAATAAATAACGGTTCCCAATCTGCACTCAACGTATTATTGTCTACGGCATAACCGTGATTTTGCGAGGTGATGAAGCAACGTTCAGTGCCTACCATACGCACCGGTTGGTTGTGGCTACGGTGACCGTATTTCAATTTATAAATCTTGGCTCCTCCCGCTTTCGAAAGCAGTTGGTTACCCATGCAGATTCCGAAAATAGGCAGTTTCTCGTTTGCCATCGCCTTGCGGATATTCTGCACCGCAGCATCACAGGTATCCGGATCCCCCGGTCCGTTAGAAATAAACAGTCCGTCAAATTCGAGTCCGTTATAATCATAATCCCAAGGTACACGGATCACCTCTACATTACGTTTCAGCAGACAACGAATGATATTAGTCTTCACACCGCAATCTACCAGGACAACCTTTTTAAGTTGTGAGTTAAAACCTGAAAGTTGAGAGTTGAGTTGCTCAATAGGAGTCGTTAATGGGAAAGAATGAGAGGTTCCGTCGGGAAGATAAGAAATTATTTCCTTACAACTTACCCTGTCCACATAATTAATATCTTCATAACTCTCAACTCTCAACTCTCCATTCTCAACTTCTTCAAATACTATTTTCCCCATCATTACTCCATGTTCACGAAGAACTTTCGTCAACTCGCGTGTGTCAATGCCCGTGATACCAGGAACCTTTTCGCGTTTCAACCAGTCACCAAGACTTTCCACAGCGTTCCAGTGGCTGTATTCATAAGAATAGTCACTTACGATAATCGCTTCCGCGTGGATCTTTTCACTTTCCATGAAAGTGGCAAGTCCATTCGGCTCGATAGTAAAAGGAGGAACACCGTAGTTACCTACCAAAGGATAGGTAAGCGTCATCAACTGTCCGGCGTATGAAGGGTCAGTGAGGCTCTCCGGATATCCGGTCATGGCAGTATTAAACACTACTTCGCCCGCCACCGGCTTCTCGTAGCCAAACGACTTACCGGAAAACCGGCTCCCGTCGTCAAGGATTAATGTCACATTTCTCATTCTTATTATTGAATCGTTGTATGGTTGTTAGAATTGATACATTTGTTCTATATAGTCGATGAACGCCCGGTTCACCATTTTCACACCACCCGGTGTAGGGTAGTTACCGCTAAAATACCAGTCGCCTTTATGATGCGGACAAGCCTCGTGCAATCCCTCCAACGGTTGATAGACGATTTCCACTTTCGCCTTGGTTCCCTTGGGTGTCAGCAGTTCTACCATTTTGGCAGAGATTTCCTCATCAGTGAACGGAGCATAAATATCTTTCACATAGTTTACCATCTGCTCTTTCGGCAGTCCTACCTGCTCTTTCGATTTACGGTAGGCGGCCGCAATCACATCTTTCATATCCCGTTCCTTTAAAAGTTCTACAGCAGCCCTGAAGGCGATAAACTCGCTCATCTTTGCCATATCAATACCGTAATAGTCAGGATAACGCACCTGCGGAGAAGAAGATACAATGACAATCTTCTTCGGACCGAGACGGTCGAGAATACCGATAATACTTTGTTTCAGCGTAGTACCGCGCACAATGCTGTCGTCGATAATCACCAGATTATCAACACCGGGTACAAGACTTCCGTATGTAATATCATACACATGGGCAGCCAAATCATTACGACTGTTTCCTTCGGCGATGAACGTACGGAGCTTAATATCCTTGATTGCCACCTTTTCGCTACGAATACGACGGGAAAGAATAACTTCCAACTCCTCCATATTCGGGTTATGCCCCAATGCAGCGATCTGCTGCACTTTCTCCTCATTCAAGTAATCATCCAGTCCCTGCAACATTCCATAGAAAGCAACCTCCGCAGTGTTTGGAATAAAAGAGAAAACCGTATGATCGATGTCATTATTGATTGCTTTCAATATTCTCGGAACCAACTTTTCGCCCAGCCGTTTCCTTTCTTTATAAATATCGACGTCACTGCCACGGGAGAAATAGATACGTTCGAAAGAACAAGCCTGATTTTCACGCGGCTTATTGATTTGCGAAGTACGTATCTTACCCTCTTTGCTAATCAGCAATGCCTGCCCCGGTTGCAGTTCCTTGATTTCCTCAAACGGAACATTCAAAGCTGTCTGGATAACCGGACGTTCGGAAGCAAGAACAGCTATCTCGTCATCCTGATACCAAAATGCAGGCCGGATGCCCCACGGGTCACGGATAGCGAAAGATTCACCGCTTCCGGTCAATCCACAAATAACATATCCCCCATCCCATTCGCGACTGGAAGTACGCAGTACGTTTGCCAAATCAATATGTTCTTCTATATAATGCGTGATGCCCATGCCCGTAAGCCCTTCGGCTTCGGCAAGATTGAATACACGCTCCACTTCACGGTCAAGACGGTGTCCCACCTGTTCCAACATGATATATGTATCGGCATATTTACGCGGATGCTGACCAATGGCAGTGATACGGGCAAATATTTCGTCCACATTCGTCATATTGAAGTTTCCGCAAAGAGCGAGATTCTTGGCACGCCAGTTATTTCTTCTTAAAAATGGATGCACGTATGAGATTCCGGATTTTCCCGTAGTGGAATAACGAAGATGCCCCATATATACTTCCCCGGCAAAAGGCAGGACTCGTTTGGCATACGCAGCATCATGCAACTGTTCGGGAGTGAGCTCCTTAAAGTTGTTTTGAACATTTTCAAAAATCTCCGTAATAGCTCCGGAGCCTAAAGCACGTTCACGAAACATATATTCTTCACCCGGATTTGCTTCCAGTTTCACACATGCCAATCCCGCACCTTCCTGTCCACGGTTATGTTGTTTCTCCATCAACAGGTAGAGCTTATTAAGACCGTACATCCATGTTCCGTACTTTTTCTCGTAATACTCCAACGGTTTAAGCAAGCGTATCATGGCAACGCCACATTCATGTTTCAATTGTTCCATCTATACTATTTACGATTTGACGATTTACTATTTACGATTTAAATTACCACCTGCCAATCAAACAACTTACTATCTATCATTGATTCTTCAATCGTAAATAGTAAATAGTAAATTGTCTAATTGTAAATCACATTACTCCACCGTTACCGACTTCGCCAGATTTCTCGGCTGGTCTACATCCATCCCCTTACATACCGCAATGTGATAAGCAAGAAGTTGGAGAGGTACTGTAGTAATTAACGGATCGAGACACTCTATTGTTTCAGGAAGTTCGATACTACAATCGGCAATCTTGCTGATAACCGTATCTCCCTTCGTAACGAACGCAATCACTTTTCCCTTCCTCGCCTTGATCTCCTGAATATTACTTAGCACTTTTTCGTACAGTCCATTCTGCGTAGCAATCACCACTACCGGCATTTCCGCGTCAATCAAGGCAATCGGTCCGTGCTTCATCTCGGCAGCCGGATAACCTTCGGCGTGAATATACGATATTTCTTTCAATTTCAATGCACCTTCCAATGCAACAGGATAACTATATCCGCGTCCCAGGTAAATAAAGTTATGCGCATACGTGAAAGTTTTCGATAATTCCGCCAGGGTATCATTCAGTTTCAGCACTTCTTTCATCTTCTCCGGAATATGATTTAATTCCTGTACTATTGAAAGATAATGCCGTTCGTCAATTGTTCCTTTCGCTTTGGCAAGCGTCAATGCCAGCATTGCCAACACAGTGACCTGTCCGGTAAACGCTTTGGTGGAAGCGACTCCGATTTCCGGACCTACGTGGATATACGAACCGGTGTGAGTAGCACGGGGAATAGAAGACCCGATAGCATTGCAAATACCATATATAAATGCTCCGCGGCTTTTTGCCAATTCCACAGCAGCCAAAGTATCCGCAGTCTCACCACTTTGGGAGATTGCTATCACTACATCCTGTCCGTCAATCACCGGATCACGGTAACGGAATTCGGAAGCATACTCCACTTCCACCGGTATACGGCAGAAACTTTCAATCAGATGCTTTCCAATCAGTCCGGCATGCCAGGAAGTTCCGCAGGCAACGATAATAAACCGCTTGGCATTCAGCAGCTTTTCCCGATGATCGATCACTGCGGAAAGTACCACATTGTTTGCTTCCACATTGATACGTCCGCGCATACAATCATGAATACAATCGGGCTGTTCGAAAATCTCTTTCAACATAAAATGCGGATATCCCCCCTTTTCCAGCTGGCCGAGATTAAGCTCTACCTTTTTAATTTCAGGTGTCATTTCAACATTACTCAAGTTGACCACCTTCAATTCTTTTCCCAGATGGAGAACAGCAATTTCTCCGTCTTCCAGATAAACCACCTTATCTGTATATTCTACAATCGGAGTGGCATCCGAAGCAAGGAAGAACTCGTCCGCTCCAATCCCCACTACCAGCGGGCTGCTCTTACGGGCAGCAATAATCTCATCGGGATGCTCTTTATCAAGAATCGCAATCGCATAGGCACCAATCACTTCTCCCAACGCCAATTGAACGGCTGTCAGCAAACTGACTTGATTAGTGACTTTCATGTATTCTATTAATTGAACAAGGACTTCGGTATCTGTACTACTTTTAAAAATATAGCCTTTGGCTTGAAGTTTTTCTTTGAGAACGGCGTAGTTTTCAATAATACCGTTATGAATGAGAGCGAGCTTTTCGGAAGAAGAGTAATGAGGGTGGGCGTTAGCGGAACAAGGTTCCCCGTGAGTAGCCCAACGAGTATGGGCAATTCCGATTGTACCGGAAATATCTTTTTGTGTGACGAAATTTTCAAGATCGGAGACTTTTCCTTTCGTCTTATACACATTTAACTGTCGGTCATCACTGATGATTGCTACCCCCGCGCTATCATATCCACGATACTCCAGTCGCTTCAGCCCTTTTATAAGGATAGGGTAGGCTTTTCGTTTACCAATATAGCCTACTATTCCACACATATTATGATATTTTTATTTCGACTGCAAATATACACATTACAAATAACATAAAGACAACAAAAAGCATATTTATTTGACAGAAACGCATAAAAAAGTTGTAAACACATCAAAAAGTTAAATAATATATTATTTTTAGCTCAAAAAGAAACAAATTACAATTAGATCACCATTAACCCAAAAGAGCTAACAAATTAAAAGTAAATCTCCTTCTTTTAATTACAAATTAGAAGAAGACAGGCTCTTCTTTTAATTTCGCGTTACAGAAAACTTACATTTTACTATCATTTTGAAATTAAACTACTAACTTTGCCGAACAAATTGACACTTCAATTAGGTATTATCATACAATAAAGCTAGTAAGAATGAAGAAACAAGAACTTTTTAACAACGTAACAGAAGGATCCCCTTACCAACGACAGCCCAAACAGATGGGCTTGTACAATGCGGCATACGAACACGATGCCTGCGGTGTTGGTATGCTGGTAAACATTCATGGAGAAAAGTCACACGACATTGTTGAGTCGGCTTTAAAGGTATTAGAGAACATGCGCCACCGTGGCGCCGAAGGTGCGGATAACAAAACCGGCGACGGTGCAGGTATCATGCTGCAAATTCCGCATGAGTTTATTTTATTGCAAGGTATTCCTGTACCCGAAAAAGGACGGTACGGCACAGGATTGTTATTTTTGCCGAAAAATGAGAAAGACCAGGCAGCCATTTTAAGTATCATTATTGAAGAAATTGAAAAAGAAGGACTCACATTGATGCATCTGCGCAATGTGCCCACCTGCCCTGAAATTCTAGGAGAATCTGCTTTGGCAAACGAACCTGACATCAAGCAGGTGTTTATCACCGGATTTACAGAAACGGAAACGGCCGACCGGAAGTTATATCTGATCCGGAAAAGAATCGAGAATAAGGTCAGATTGTCATCCATTCCGACAAAGGACGATTTTTATGTTGTTTCGCTTTCTACAAAAAACATTATATATAAAGGTATGCTTTCGTCGTTGCAACTGCGCAACTACTATCCGGACCTGACGAATAGCTATTTTACCAGCGGACTGGCACTGGTGCACTCCCGTTTCAGTACCAATACATTCCCTACATGGGGATTGGCACAACCATTCCGCCTTCTGGCACACAACGGTGAAATCAACACGATCCGTGGTAACCGCGGATGGATGGAAGCCCGCGAAAGCGTACTCTCCACTCCTACCTTGGGTGACATAAAAGAACTTCGCCCGATTATACAACCGGGCATGAGCGACAGTGCTTCCTTGGATAATGTACTGGAGTTCCTGGTGATGTCGGGGTTGAGCCTGCCACACGCTATGGCTATGCTCGTGCCGGAATCTTTCAACGAAAAGAATCCCATCAGCGAGGATCTGAAATCATTCTACGAATACCACTCTATCTTGATGGAACCGTGGGACGGACCGGCCGCACTACTATTCAGCGACGGACGATTTGCCGGAGGTATGCTCGACCGCAACGGTCTGCGCCCTGCCCGTTATCTGATTACTAAAAACGATATGATGGTAGTGGCTTCGGAAGTCGGTGTGATGGATTTCGAACCGGGAGACATCAAAGAAAAAGGTCGCTTACAACCCGGTAAGATTTTGCTGGTAGATACAGAAAAAGGTGAAATTTATTATGATGGCGAACTGAAAAAACAGTTGGCTGAAGCCAAACCTTACCGCACCTGGTTGTCTACGAACCGAATCGAACTGGATGAACTGAAGAGCGGACGCAAAGTACCTCATCATGTAGAAAACTACGACTGTATGCTTCGCACTTTCGGCTACTCCAAAGAGGATATCGAAAAACTGATTATGCCGATGGCAAGCACCGGAGCAGAACCGATCCATTCAATGGGTAATGATACTCCGTTAGCTGTACTTTCGGATAAGCCGCAATTGCTTTACAACTATTTCCGGCAGCAATTTGCACAAGTGACCAATCCTCCCATCGACCCGCTCCGCGAAGAACTGGTAATGTCATTAACTGAATACATCGGGGCAGTCGGCATGAATATTCTGACACCCAGCGAAAGTCATTGCAAAATGGTCCGCCTGAATCATCCGATTTTGAGCAACCCACAACTGGATATTCTTTGTAATATCCGCTATAAAGGTTTCAAAACAGTCAAACTGCCCATGTTATTTGAAGCAGCGAAAGGGAAAGCCGGATTGCAGGAGGCACTGAACAGCCTCTGCAAAATGGCGGAAGAATCTGTGACGGAAGGCGTAAACTACATTGTCCTGACCGACCGTGACGTGGATATTACCCATGCCGCTATTCCTTCATTGCTGGCGGTAAGCGCCGTTCATCACCACCTGATTTCAGTTGGCAAACGTGTACAAACAGCATTGATTGTAGAAAGCGGTGAAATACGTGAGGTAATGCACGCTGCGTTATTACTGGGTTTCGGAGCAAGTGCCCTGAATCCTTACATGGCATTCGCTGTTCTCGACCGCTTGGTTAAAGACAGGGATATTCAGTTGGATTATGCCACTGCTGAAAAAAATTATATCAAATCCATCTGCAAAGGTTTGTTTAAAATCATGAGTAAAATGGGGATCTCTACCATCCGCTCTTATCGTGGTGCAAAAATCTTCGAAGCCGTCGGTTTGAGCGAAGAATTGAGTAAGGCCTATTTCGGTGGACTCGGTTCGCCCATCGGAGGTATTCGCTTGGAAGAAATAGCCAGAGATGCCATTGCTTTCCACAAGGAAGGAGTGGGAGAAGTTGAGAGCGGAGAGTTGAGAGTGGAGAGTGAGGCTCCGCATGGCAACTCTCAACTCTCAACTCTCCATTCTCAACTTCTTACCGGTTTGTATGCTTTCCGTAAAGACGGAGAAGAGCATGCATGGAATCCGGAAACAATCAGTACGCTGCAATTGGCTACACGGATGGGGAGTTATAAGAAGTTTAAAGAATATACTCATTTGGTAGACGAAAAAGAAAAGCCTATTTTCCTTCGTGACTTTCTGGGATTCCGTCGTAACCCGATTTCGATCGATCAGGTAGAACCGGTGGAAAACATTCTGCATCGTTTCGTCACGGGGGCCATGTCTTTTGGTTCTATCAGCAAAGAGGCTCATGAGGCAATGGCTATTGCCATGAATAAAATTCACGGACGCAGTAATACCGGTGAAGGTGGCGAGGACGCTGCCCGTTTCCAACCGCTGCCCGATGGCAGTTCCTTACGAAGTGCAATCAAGCAGGTAGCTTCCGGACGTTTCGGTGTAACGGCAGAATATCTGGTTAATGCGGATGAAATTCAGATTAAGATAGCACAGGGGGCAAAGCCGGGTGAAGGCGGACAACTTCCGGGATTTAAAGTGAATGATGTGATTGCAAAAACACGCCATTCCATTCCGGGAATTTCACTGATTTCTCCCCCACCTCATCATGATATTTATTCGATTGAGGATTTGGCACAATTAATCTTCGATCTGAAAAATGTAAATCCACAGGCCAAAATCAGTGTGAAACTGGTAGCAGAAAGCGGCGTCGGTACAATTGCCGCCGGGGTGGCAAAAGCAAAAGCGGACCTGATTGTCATCTCCGGTGCTGAAGGGGGAACAGGTGCTTCTCCGGCTTCTTCTATCCGTTATGCGGGCATCTCACCGGAATTGGGATTGAGCGAGACACAACAAACATTGGTTTTGAACGGACTTCGTGGGCAAGTAGTTCTGCAAGCCGACGGACAACTGAAAACCGGACGTGACATCATCTTAATGGCGCTAATGGGTGCCGAAGAATATGGCTTCGCCACCTCGGCATTGATTGTATTAGGGTGTGTAATGATGCGCAAATGCCATCAGAATACTTGTCCGGTGGGAGTTGCCACACAGAATGAGGAATTACGTAAACGCTTTCATGGGCGTAGTGAATATTTGGTAAATTTCTTCACATTCCTGGCGCAGGAGGTCCGCGAGCATTTGGCCGAAATGGGATTCACCAGGATGGATGATATTATCGGGCGCACAGACTTGATCGAACGCAAATCCGTTGCCAATGACCCGAATCCGAAACATGCGTTAATCGACTTCACCAAATTGCTGGCACGCATTGATAACAACGCGGCTATCCGCCATGTCATCGATCAGGATCATGGTGTTTCTACTGTAAAGGATGTAACCCTCATTGATGCGGCACAGGAAGCTATTGAACATGAAAAAGAGATTTCTTTAGAATATACGATTGCCAATACAGACCGTGCAATAGGTGCGATGCTCTCCGGAGTGATTGCCAAGAAATACGGTGCCAAAGGATTGCCGGAACATACGCTGAATGTGAAGTTCAAAGGATCGGCAGGTCAGTCTTTCGGGGCTTTCCTCGTACCGGGAGTTAACTTTAAACTGGAAGGTGAAGCAAACGATTATCTGGGTAAAGGATTGAGCGGCGGACGCATCTCCGTATTGCCTCCTATCCGCAGCAACTTCGAAGCCGAAAAGAATACAATTGCCGGTAATACCTTGCTTTATGGAGCAACAAGCGGTGAAGTATATATCAACGGTCGTGTAGGAGAACGTTTCGCAGTTCGTAACTCCGGTGCAGTTGCAGTAGTGGAAGGTGTGGGCGACCATTGTTGCGAATACATGACGGGAGGTCGTGTGGTAGTCCTCGGACAAACCGGACGTAACTTTGCAGCCGGTATGAGTGGCGGTGTGGCTTATGTATGGAACAAGGATGGCAACTTCGATTATTTCTGCAACATGGAAATGGTGGAACTGTCACTCATCGAAGAAGCCAGCTACCGGAAGGAGCTACACGAACTAATCCGCCAACATTATCTGTACACAGGCTCAAAACTAGCCCGTACCATGCTTGACAACTGGAATCATTATGCAGAACAGTTCATCCAAGTAGTACCCATCGAATACAAAAAAGTATTGCAGGAGGAACAGATGAGAAAATTACAACAAAAAATTGCAGACATGCAAAGAGACTATTAGATTTACAAATTGACTATTTACAATTTACTATTTGAATGTATAGTCTGTAAATAGTCAAATAGCAAATGACAAGATAGTCTAAAAATAGTAAATAGTAAATTGTCAAATAGTAAATAACAAGATGGGAGATCCTAAAGCATTTCTAAATATACCTCGACAAGAGGCGGGATACCGCCCTGTAAACGAGCGAATCGCTGACTATAGTCAGGTAGAACAGACTTTGAATACAAACAGCCGTAAATTGCAGGCGTCACGCTGCATGGATTGCGGTGTACCTTTCTGTCATTGGGCATGCCCGATAGGAAATAAACAACCGGAATGGCAGGATGCATTATACAGGGGAAAATGGAAGGAGGCATACGAAGTATTGTCGTCTACTTGCGATTTTCCGGAATTTACGGGACGTATTTGTCCTGCCCTTTGCGAGAAATCGTGTGTGTTGAAACTTTCCTGCGATCAGCCGGTGACTATTCGCGAGAATGAAGCAGCTATCGTGGAAGCGGCTTTTCGTGAAGGATATATACAGGTAAAGACGCCGAGAAGAAACGGAAAGAAAGTGGCAGTGATTGGTGCGGGTCCTGCCGGATTGGTGGTGGCTAATCAGCTGAATTTAAAAGGATATAGCGTTACTTTATTCGATAAGGATGAAGCGCCCGGAGGGTTATTACGGTTCGGTATTCCTAATTTCAAACTGGATAAGAATGTAATTGACCGACGGATGAAGATATTGGCTGCTGAAGGAATACAGTTTGAGATGGGAGTAGAAATAGACGTCAATCATTTGCCGGAAGGATTCGACGCTTACTGCATCTGTACCGGAACGCCGACTGCACGTGATTTGAGTATTCCGGGACGTGAACTGAAAGGCATCCATTTCGCACTTGAAATGCTGGCACAGCAGAACAGGATTCTGGCAGGACAGACTTTCCCAAAAGATAAATTGGTGAATGCCAAAGGCAAAAAAGTACTTGTGATAGGTGGCGGAGATACCGGTTCCGACTGCATCGGAACCAGTGTGAGACAGGGAGCCGTCAGTGTCACTCAAATCGAAATCATGCCGAAACCTCCTGTCGGCTACAATCCGGCTACTCCTTGGCCACAATGGCCGGCAGTCTTCAAAACGACTTCCAGCCATGAAGAAGGTTGTACACGCCGCTGGTGCCTGGCTTCCAATCAGTTCCTCGGAAAGAATGGAAAAGTGACAGGTGTAGAAGTGGAAGAAGTGGAATGGATTCCGGCAGCAGATGGCGGACGTCCCACGATGAAACCAACAGGGAAGAAGGAAGTCATCGAAGCTGATATGGTATTATTGGCAATGGGATTCCTGAAACCGGAGCAACCAAAATTTGCAAAGAATGTATTCCTAGCCGGTGATGCCGAGACTGGCGCCAGCCTGGTGGTACGTGCCATGGCGGGAGGACGAAAGGCTGCTGCGGAAATAGATGCTTATCTAATACAATAAGTTTTGCAACAGTGTACAACAAGAAGCTCGATTGCTATTACCGGTTCGTTCCATATCTGTGGAACTAAAGGATAACAGATATGGAACTAAAGGGAAACAGTTGTGGAACTAAACGATAACAATTATGGAACGAATTAAGAATAGCTAATCAGCTTCTTAGAAATAGCGAATAAACAATCAACAGATTACATTACCCCCTCTAAAAATTAAAGTTATGTGTGGAATAGCAGGTATACTCAACATCAAAGTTCAAACGAAAGAACTAAGAGATAAAGCACTGAAAATGGCCCAGAAGATCCGTCATCGCGGACCGGACTGGAGCGGAATCTATGTAGGCGGAAGTGCCATCCTGGCACACGAACGCCTTTCTATTGTCGACCCGCAGAGTGGCGGACAACCGTTATACTCTCCCGATCGTAAACAGGTGCTCGCCGTAAACGGTGAGATTTACAATCACCGTGATATTCGCGCTAAATATGCGGGAAAATATAACTTTCAAACCGGAAGTGACTGTGAGGTAATTCTTGCCCTTTACAAAGATAAAGGCATCCATTTTTTGGAAGATATCAGCGGTATCTTCGCTTTCGTGCTTTATGATGAGGAAAAGGATGAATTTCTAATTGCCCGTGATCCGATAGGGGTTATTCCTTTATATATAGGAAAAGATAAAGAGGGAAAAATCTACTTCGGCAGCGAGTTGAAAGCTCTCGAAGGATTTTGTGACGAATATGAAGTATTCCTTCCCGGACATTATTTCTATAGTAAAGAGGGAAAAATGAAACGTTGGTATTCGCGCGACTGGACAGAATATGAAACCGTCAAAGAGAATGATGCACAAACCGAGGATGTGAAAGTGGCATTGGAAGAGGCTGTGCACCGCCAGTTAATGAGTGACGTACCGTATGGAGTGTTGCTTTCGGGCGGGTTGGATAGTTCCGTTATCTCTGCCATTGCCAAAAAATATGCGGCAAAACGTATAGAAACAGATGGTGCAAGCGATGCATGGTGGCCTCAACTCCACTCTTTCGCCATCGGTCTAAAGGGCGCGCCCGATTTGATTAAAGCGCGTGAAGTAGCCGAATATATCGGTACCGTCCATCATGAGATCAACTACACCGTTCAGGAGGGGCTGGACGCCCTGCGTGATGTTATTTATTTCATCGAGACGTATGATGTAACTACCGTACGCGCTTCCACTCCCATGTATTTATTGGCGCGTGTCATCAAATCAATGGGGATCAAAATGGTGTTGAGCGGTGAAGGTGCTGATGAAGTTTTCGGGGGGTATCTGTATTTCCACAAGGCCCCTACTCCACAGGCATTTCACGAAGAAACAGTACGTAAACTTTCAAAGTTGCACATGTATGATTGTCTCCGTGCCAATAAAAGTTTGTCAGCATGGGGAGTAGAAGGACGCGTCCCTTTCCTTGATAAAGAATTTCTCGACGTGGCAATGAACCTGAACCCGAAAGCTAAAATGTGCCCCGGAAAAAACATTGAGAAACGAATTGTTCGCGAAGCCTTTGCCGATATGTTACCGGAAAGTGTGGCTTGGAGACAGAAAGAGCAGTTCAGTGACGGTGTAGGATATTCATGGATTGACACATTGAGAGAGATCACAGCAGCTGCCGTGAGCGATGAGCAAATGGAACATGCTGCCGAACGTTTCCCGATCAATACGCCACAAAACAAAGAAGAGTACTACTATCGTAGCATTTTCGAAGAGCATTTCCCCAGTGAAAGCGCAGCACGCACCGTCCCCAGCGTTCCGAGTGTAGCCTGCTCCACAGCAGAAGCTCTGGCATGGGATATTGCTTTCAGGAATCTGAATGAACCTAGTGGACGTGCAGTGAAAGGAATACATGAAGAGGCCTATACCTGATTAATAAAAGAGTGACAAACTCCTTTTGTGCAAACTATCAGACGTGTCCGGAGAATGTTTTTATGACAGACAGTCTTATTTTTGACACTCTTTTGTAGCATTTCTATTCTAAAATCCCAAGGATTAACGCAGATTAGCATATTATCGGCTGATTTGCGTTATCTTTTTTATAATTTTGAGGCCAAACCCAATTAAATCTATCAAACTTTTAAAAGATCAAACAAATGAATTTAAAAAAAATGATGATGGCTTCTGCCTTTCTAATGGCTGCTTGCTGCATGCAGGCACAGACAAAAGTGATAGCTCACCGCGGTTTCTGGAAAACTCCGGGATCATCGCAGAACAGTATTTCATCACTTCTAAAAGCAGACTCCATCGGTTGTTACGGTTCAGAATTTGACGTATGGATCGCGAAGGATAACAAGCTGGTGGTTAACCATGATCCTGTATATAAGATGAGGCCGATGGAATATTCCAAAGGTGATGCGCTGACCGGACTTAAATTATCCAACGGAGAAAACTTACCCAGCCTGGAACAGTATCTGGAAACCGGAAAAAACTGTAAAACCCAATTGATTCTCGAACTGAAAGCACATAGCAACAAGAAACGTGAGACTAAAGCGGTGCAAGGAATCATTGCCATGGTGAAGAAAATGGGACTGGAAAACCGTATGGAATATATCACGTTCTCTCTACATGCCATGAAAGAGTTTATCCGTCTGGCTCCTGTCGGTACTCCGGTATATTACCTTAACGGAGAATTGTCTCCCAAAGAGCTGAAAGAACTTGGTGCTGCCGGTCTGGACTATCACATGGGAGTGATCAAGAAACATCCCGAATGGATCAAAGAAGCTCACGACCTCGGCTTGAAAGTCAACGTATGGACAGTAGACGAAGTAGAAGATATGAAATGGCTGATCGAACAAAAGGTAGATTTCATCACCACTAACGAACCGGTCATCTTACAAGAAGAACTTAAAAAGCTTCAATAAGAAAAAATATTCACATATTAAAGAATTTAATATCTGGCTTTAAGGAAACGGAATCTTCCTTTAAAAGAAACAGATTGTTTCTCGGTGTCAAACGGGTGTTTCCTTTAAAAGGAAACACCCGTTTCTTTAAATGAAAAAATGCTCTTCTATAATACTCTCAATACCAACACTTTAGAAATATCAATCTTTTAACGAAAAAAGAAAAGAGTCCTTTTTATGAATACCAATAAAAGATTACAGACAATTCATTGAAAATCATCCAATACCTCTTTTAATTCTTCTACCGTAAGCTCTCCTACCTGCCTCCAAAGTTCATGACCCTTATGCAATAGAAGGAAAGCCGGTACTGTTTCCACATTATGCGCATCGGCAATTGCTCTATTCTCTTCTGCATTCACTCTAATCAATTCCACAGTTCTCTTTTCGTAAGTTCGAAGCACAGGCCCTATCCACTCATAATGAGGGGACCAATCGGCATAGAACACCACCAACACCAGATGATTGGTTTTAACTGCTGTTTCTAATTGTTTCTCTATATTCATATCGCTACGTTTTTATATTAATGATAGTGCTAAAACAATGAATACAGAAAAAGGTTCTTCAAAACACTCCGCGAACAATATGATAGAGAAAAAGGATTTTCACTTTCATATCGTCAAAAGAAAAAAGATATATTTCTTGTTTTTATAACTGGTTTTATGGATTATCAGGACTAAATATTCTTCATATATTATGAAAGAATATGCAAAGCGATTCGCTCAAATAACAGTTTATTAATATATGAATATATATAATTCCAAATTATAACTAAACATAGCCGTATGAAAGGCAATTATAAGTTCACAGAAAATAAATAGATATTAGACATGCTTTTTAATAAAATATAAAGCAAAAAGTCATACCTTTGCATTGTAATAAAACAAAAGGATATAACAACCAATAAATACCAATCAAAATGACAACAAAAACCAAGTTTACCAAAATGCATGGAGCAGGAAATGACTACATATATGTAGACACGACCAGATATCCGATAGCAGACCCTGAAAAGAAGGCAATCGAATGGAGCAAGTTTCATACAGGAATCGGAAGCGATGGACTAATATTGATTGGTGTCTCTGATAAAGCGGATTTCAGTATGCGTATTTTCAATGCCGACGGTTCGGAAGCAATGATGTGTGGCAATGGTAGCCGCTGCGTAGGCAAATATGTATATGAATACGGATTGACTGATAAAACAGAAATAACTTTGGATACACTATCGGGAATTAAAATTCTGAAATTGCAGGTAGAGGGAAAAACAGTCAGTACAGTCACCGTAGATATGGGCAGTCCACAAGAAACAGGAGAGATTGATTGGAAAAAGAAATATCCTTTCCAATCTACTAAAGTATCAATGGGTAATCCACATCTCGTCACATTTGTTGATGACATTACCCGAATTAATCTGCCGGAAATCGGTCCTGAACTGGAGAATCATCCTCTCTTTCCCGACAGAACGAATGTAGAGTTTGCACAGATCGTCGGTAAAGACACCATACGAATGAGAGTATGGGAAAGAGGATCGGGAATTACTCAAGCTTGCGGGACAGGTGCCTGCGCCACAGCAGTAGCCGCCTTCATCAACGGACTTGCAGGAAGAAAAAGTGATGTGATAATGGATGGAGGGACAGTTACCGTCGAATGGGATGAAACCTCCGGACATATATTAATGACCGGACCGGCAACCAAGGTTTTCGATGGGGAAATTGTTGAAGAAGTTGAGAGTTGAGAATGGAGAGTTGAGAATGAATAGTAATAGAAACTTAAAACAATAACAATATGGCATTAGTAAACGAGCATTTTTTAAAATTACCGGGAAGTTATTTATTCTCGGATATAGCGAAAAAGGTAAATACTTTCAGGATAACACATCCCAAACAGGACATCATCCGGCTAGGTATCGGCGACGTTACGCAGCCACTTCCTCCAGCCTGTATAGAAGCAATGCATAAAGCGGTAGAAGAACTGGCCGGCAAAGATACATTCCGCGGATATGGTCCTGAACAGGGATATGATTTTCTGATTGAAGCAATCATAAAGAACGATTTCGCTCCACGCGGGATTCATTTCTCGGCATCCGAGATTTTTGTCAGTGACGGGGCTAAAAGCGATACCGGAAATATAGGTGATATTCTTCGCCACGACAATAGCGTAGGTGTTACAGATCCCATTTATCCGGTTTACATAGACAGTAACGTTATGTGCGGACGCGCCGGAGTATTGGAAGAAGAAACGGGTAAATGGAGCAACGTTACTTATATGCCTTGCACAAGTGAGAACAACTTTATCCCGGAAATTCCGGACAAACGGATAGACATCGTTTATCTCTGTTATCCGAACAACCCGACAGGGACCACCTTAACCAAACCGGAACTGAAAAAGTGGGTGGATTATGCCTTGGCAAACGATACACTGATTCTGTTCGATGCCGCTTACGAGGCATATATCCAGGACGAGAATGTCCCCCACTCTATCTATGAGATTAAAGGAGCTAAAAAGTGCGCGATTGAATTCCGTAGTTTTTCAAAAACGGCAGGATTTACAGGAGTACGCTGCGGATATACCGTGGTTCCGAAAGAGCTCACTGCCGCCACTCTGGAAGGCGATCGCATACCACTCAACAGATTGTGGAACCGTCGCCAGTGTACTAAGTTTAACGGCACTTCTTATATTACCCAACGGGCAGCAGAAGCCGTTTACAGTGCAGAAGGCAAGGCACAGATTAAGAAAACAATCGACTATTATATGACCAACGCAAAAATCATGAAGGAAGGATTGGAAGCCACAGGACTGAAAGTATACGGCGGCGTCAACGCTCCCTACTTGTGGGTGAAAACTCCGAACGGACTTTCTTCATGGCGGTTCTTCGAACAGATGTTGTATGAAGCCAATGTGGTCGGTACTCCCGGTGTAGGTTTCGGGCCAAGCGGTGAAGGGTATATCCGTTTAACTGCGTTCGGCGAACGCAACGACTGTATCGAAGCGATGAGAAGAATAAAAAACTGGCTCTGATTGAATGAATAATGGATAGCGGGAAATAGAAAGTTCAACATGCCCCCATTAAACGGACATCATCATTCCTGCAGGATCAGTTATCCATAATCAGTTATCTATAAAAAACGATAGTATTTTGCGCGCTACTATATAACAAATGGACCGTACATCCACATTTTTCTAACTTTTAAAGGTAAAAAGACGATGAAAACGACGATTAACAACAAATTGGGGGTAATAACAGTAGCATTATTACTGTCAGGACTTGTCCCGTCTACAATGATGGCACAAGATAAGGTAGAAGCTTCCGTTGGGGCAGATTTGGTAAGTGGTTACATCTGGCGCGGTCAGAATTTAGGCGGAGTTAGCGTCCAGCCTTCACTGGGAATCTCTTACAAAGGTTTATCACTCGGAGCATGGGGATCAGTAGGAATTGAATCCAAAGATGCAAAAGAGTTTGACTTAACTATCGGTTATTCAATTGGTGGATTTAGTGTTTCAATAACGGATTATTGGTTTGATAAAACATATACAGGGGATGTAGATGAATACGGAAAGGAGATTTATACAACCAATAAGTATTTCCAATATGGGGCCTATTCTACAGCACATGTATTTGAAGCACAAGTGGGATATGATTTCGGTCCGCTAGCCGTCAACTGGTACACAAACTTTGCAGGTGCCGACGGTGTGAAAGAAAACGGCAAAAGAGCTTATTCTTCTTACCTCGCACTTAGCGCACCTTTCAAATTGGGAGGTCTCGACTGGACAGTAGATTTAGGTATGGTTCCCTGGGAAACTACTTTTTATAATGGCTATACCAGTGGATTCTGCGTAACAGACATCAGTCTCGGAGCATCCAAGGAGATTAAAATCACAGATTCCTTCTCCGTACCGACATTTGCCAAAGTAACAGTGAACCCACGCACTGAAGGAGCCTACTTTGCTTTCGGACTAAGTTTTTAAGAGAGAGAATTTACAATACAAAGAGCGTATAGGGATTAGAAAAGGTAGTTAGAGTTTAGATTTTATCGGTTTGTTGTATGGTAACCTGCTATGGCTGCCGCTACCCTATACCTCTTTCTTTTACAGGACACACTAATATTTAAGGTATATGAAAAAGATTGAAGCTATTATCCGTAAAACCAAATTCGAAGACGTAAAAGACGCCCTACTCGAAGCGGACATCGAATGGTTCTCTTATTACGATGTAAGAGGTATTGGAAAAGCACGGCAAGGACGTATCTACCGTGGCGTAGTATATGACACCAGCACCATTGAAAGAATTTTGATCTCTATTGTCGTGCGCGACAAGAATACCGAGAAAACAGTGCAGGCTATCATCAAAGCTGCACAGACCGGAGAAATCGGTGACGGACGTATTTTCGTCATTCCTATCGAAGACGCTATCCGCATACGCACTGCCGAACGTGGTGACATAGCCCTCTACAATGCAGAACAAGAACGTTAAATAAGATTATACTATTATGGATACAAAATATAAAAGCCATAGCTTCGTAAAGCTGTGGATAGCCACTACTATATTCATTTTGTGCTGTTTTACTACTGATATGTCGGCACAAAACACGGCCGCTGCCGATACAGTTGCAGCAGTTACAGAAACAATTACCGAAGTCGTTACCGCTCCTACCGAAGAAGCATCAGCAGCTCCCGATACGCTTGGTGAATTAGCTCTTGGATTGAATACTGTATGGATGTTGCTTGCAGCAATGCTCGTATTCTTCATGCAGCCGGGATTTGCATTAGTAGAAGCAGGTTTTACCAGAGTGAAAAATACTGCCAACATTCTGATGAAGAACTTTGTAGATTTCATGTTCGGCTCTTTACTATACTGGTTTATCGGTTTCGGATTGATGTTCGGCGCAGGCGGATTCATCGGAATGCCCCACTTCTTCGACCTTTCTTTCATTGATAATGGTTTGCCAACCGAAGGATTCCTCATATTCCAAACCGTATTTTGTGCGACAGCAGCTACAATTGTATCAGGAGCCATGGCAGAACGTACAAAATTCTCCATGTATATCGTCTACACCATCTTTATCAGTGTACTGATTTATCCGATATCCGGTCATTGGACATGGGGCGGAGGCTGGTTGATGAACGGTGAAGAAGGTTCTTTCATGATGAGTCTCTTCGGAACCACCTTCCATGACTTTGCCGGTTCTACGGTCGTTCACTCTGTAGGTGGATGGATTGCTTTGGTAGGTGCTGCCATTCTTGGTCCCCGTATCGGTAAATATGGTAAAGACGGCAAATCAAAAGCTATCCCAGGCCATAGCCTGACTATTGCCGCACTAGGCGTATTCATTCTTTGGTTCGGATGGTTCGGATTCAACCCCGGTTCTCAATTGGCAGCAGCAACCGAAGCCGATGCTATCGCCATCTCCCACGTATTCCTGACAACGAATCTGGCAGCTTGTGCCGGTGGTTTCTTCGCTCTGTTAGTGAGCTGGATGAAATATGGAAAACCTTCCCTGTCATTGACGCTGAATGGTATCTTGGCAGGGCTGGTAGGCATCACAGCAGGATGTGACGCAGTATCTCCCGCAGGAGCAGCCTTAATAGGTGCAATATGTGGTGTTGTAATGATATTCTCCGTTGACTTCATTGACAAGGTTTTAAAAATAGACGATCCGGTAGGTGCATCTTCTGTACATGGTGTTTGTGGCTTTTTAGGAACTATTCTTACAGGTTTGTTCTCCACCAGTGAAGGTTTATTCTATGGCTACGGTTTCGGGTTCCTCGGTGCACAAATATTTGGAGCATTGGTAGTAGGTGCATGGGCAGCAGGCATGGGATTCATCATTTTCAAAACGCTTGATAAGATTCACGGACTTCGCGTTCCGGCACGTATCGAAGAAGAAGGTCTTGATATTTACGAACACGGAGAATCTGCTTACAACTAATTTAGTGATGAACGGTTGAGTGATTAGTGAAAGACAGCTGCGCACAACTTACTACTAATCACTACCGCGCTAATCACAGAAAAAACTTCCGGACAGGTTTGATCGCCTTTCCGGGAACCACATAACAAAGTAATTATTTACTCTAACATATTTAACAACAAATCAAATCAGGTATTATGTCAAAACTTAGATTCAGAGTAGTAGAGACAGCTTTCAAAAAGAAAGCTGTTGAGGTAGCAACACCTGCCGAACGTCCTTCGGAGTATTTCGCCAAGTATGTATTCAACAAGGAGAAGATGTTCAAATACCTTCCCAGCAAGGTATACAATGCACTGATTGACGCCATTGACAACGGTGCTCCGCTAGATCGCAGTATTGCCGACGAGGTAGCTGCCGGCATGAAGAAATGGGCCATTGAAATGGGTGTTACTCATTATACGCACTGGTTCGCACCGCTGACCGAAGGCACAGCTGAAAAACATGATGCTTTCGTTGAACATGATGGCAAAGGCGGTATGATGGAAGAATTTACAGGTAAACTGCTTGTACAGCAGGAGCCGGATGCTTCTTCTTTCCCGAATGGCGGTATCCGTAATACATTCGAAGCCCGTGGTTACAGCGCATGGGACCCCTCATCACCCGCTTTCATTGTAGATGATACGCTTTGCATCCCAACTGTGTTTATCGCATATACCGGCGAAGCTCTCGACTATAAAGCTCCCTTGCTGAAAGCATTGCGGGCTGTAGATAAAGCTGCTGTAAACGTATGTCGTTACTTCAACCCGGAAGTGAAAAAAGTAGTTGCTTACTTGGGCTGGGAACAGGAATACTTTCTGGTAGACGAAGGATTGTATGCCGCACGTCCGGACTTGTTAATGACCGGTCGTACTTTGATGGGACATGACAGTGCCAAAAACCAGCAGTTGGAGGACCACTACTTCGGTGCTATCCCCACCCGCGTAGCCGCTTTCATGAAGGACCTCGAAATTGAAGCGTTAAAGCTGGGTATTCCTGTTAAGACCCGTCACAACGAGGTTGCCCCGAACCAGTTCGAGTTAGCCCCCATCTTTGAAGAGTGTAACCTTGCTAATGACCATAACTTGCTGATTATGTCATTGATGCGTAAGGTAAGTCGCCGTCATGGTTTCCGCGTACTGCTTCATGAAAAACCTTTTAAGGGCGTCAACGGATCGGGTAAACACAACAACTGGTCTTTGGGAACTGACACGGGCATTTTATTAATGGCACCGGGTAAGACTCCGGAAGATAACCTGCGTTTTGTTACCTTCGTCGTAAACACATTGATGGCAGTTTATCATCATAACGGATTGTTGAAAGCTTCTATCTCCAGCGCTACCAACGCCCATCGTCTGGGAGCTAATGAGGCACCTCCTGCCATCATCTCCTCTTTCCTAGGGAAGCAATTGTCGCAGGTATTGGATCACATTGAAAACAGTACGAAAGATGATTTGATTAGTCTTAGCGGCAAACAGGGAATGAAGTTGGATATTCCGCAGATTCCAGAATTGTTGATTGATAATACTGACCGTAACCGTACCTCTCCTTTTGCTTTCACCGGAAACCGTTTTGAGTTCCGTGCCGTAGGTTCCGAGGCAAACTGTGCATCTGCCATGATTGCATTGAACTCTGCCGTAGCAGACCAATTGGTGAAGTTTAAGAAAGATGTGGATGCTTTGATTGAAAAAGGAGAACCTAAAGTGTCTGCCATTCTCGAAATTATCCGTGGATATATCAAGGAATGTAAAGCGATTCATTTTGACGGCAATGGTTACAGCGACGAATGGAAGAAAGAAGCCGCCCGCCGTGGCCTGGATTGCGAAACCAGTGTTCCTGTTATCTTCGATAACTACCTGAAACCGGAAACCATTGCCATGTTCGAAGCTACCGGTGTAATGACAAAGAAAGAACTGGAAGCCCGCAACGAAGTGAAATGGGAAACGTATACGAAGAAGATTCAGATCGAGGCGCGTGTATTGGGTGATTTGGCTATGAACCATATCATTCCGGTGGCCACTCAATATCAAACGGATTTAATTAATAATGTCTATAAGATGCAATCTCTTTTCCCGGCAGAAAAGGCAGCGAAATTGTCTGCTAAAAACCTGGAGCTTATTGAAGAGATTGCCGACCGCACAGCCTTCATCAAGGAGCATGTAGATGCAATGATTGAAGCTCGTAAGGTTGCGAACAAGATAGAAAGCGAACGGGAAAAGGCCATTGCCTACCACGACACGATCGTTCCGGCACTGGAAGAAATCCGCTACCACATCGATAAGTTGGAACTCATTGTTGACAACCAGATGTGGACGCTTCCGAAATACAGGGAACTGTTATTTGTGAGATAGAAAAAAAGAACGGTGAACGATAAACGGTGAACAAATTGCATTGCAACGCATTTACCGTTTACCACTCACAGTTCACCGTTATGAAATTATCTATTTCTTTTGTTGGTTGTTTTAAGTTTGCGGGGAGGGGTGCTGTGAAGCAGTCCTCTTCTTTTTTATTCGATTATCTTTGCATCCTCAATATCATCATCGTCATGTACCACCGGAGTCTTCGGACGACGACGGGTAAACTTGAACCAGTTGATTAATTCGGTAAGCGAATAAACCAAACTACTCACACCAATAATTATAAATGCAGTATTACGTGCTCCCGTCGGATTAAACAAAGCGATGATACCTGCAATAAGAATCAATGAAGGAACCAGGTAAAACGCTCCCGGAACAGGCATCCACCGACGTGCCATCGATAAAGAAGCAATCTGTTGCACTCCTCCCATTATCAGGATAAATCCCAATAAAAACATCAGAACATCTGCAAAGAATTCAGGCATCACAATCAACCAAAGTCCAAATAACAAACTACCGATTCCTTCTATCGGGAAACGGGGAGCCGCTTCACCTTCCTGTCTTTTCCGGCCGAAATAACCAAAAAGGCTGATAACACCGGGAATTAAAAAGGCAACACCAACTGTAATGACAATATAGCTGGCAGCCGCATTTGGCCAAATCACGAGTACCAATCCTATCACAAGTGCAAAGAGAATACGAATAAGAGAATAATTCATTGTTTTCATAAATTCTATATTTTTTAACCGAGTCTGTTCCAATACTTTTGCGAATATAAGTGTTTCTACTGATATATAAAAATAACAAATAAACATTGTAATAAGTTCGTAATAATATCGTTATGACAATTACATCTCGCATTGATATTTTTGCAGAAAATTTAGACAGTTCCCTTTCAGTATGAAACAAAGTGAAATAAAAAAAATCACTGCAAGATATATATGAAACATTGAAAGCTCTCTACCGAACAACGTATCAAGCAATATAAGTTGAAACCGGACCGGGCCGATGTTATTATTCCTGCTGCTGAAATATTTCTTGAGATAGCTACTCATATAAAAGCCACCAGAATTATTGTACCTACCATCGGACTGTTCGACGGTATCATCAATAGTCTGTACACGCAAAAGATGAACAAGGTTTAATTCTCTACAATCTTGATGCATCAATACACAAAACTCCTGATACTAGTGTATATTCAAACTTTGTATCGGGAGTTTTTGTCTCATCTTGCTATAATGTACAGATTCGTCCTTAAAGAGGTAAATATTCAAATTTTGTTCTCTATATTTGTGTAACTATATATTTGATAAGATGGATATAAAACTTAGAATTGAACAACCTTCGGATTATAATGAAACCGAAAATGTCACACGGGAAGCCTTTTGGAATCATTTTTCTCCGGGATGTGACGAACATTATCTCCTTCATATCATGCGTAACCATCCAAAGTTTGTACCGGAACTCGATATTGTTGCAGAACTTAATGGCAAGATTGTCGGCAATGTGGTCTGCCTTAAATCATTTATCATGGCAGATGACGGTAACCAATATGAAGTATTGAGTCTGGGGCCCATTTCTGTTCTTCCCGAATATCAACAGAAAGGTATTGGAGGAAAAATGATTGCGCTGACCAAAGAACGAGCTTTCGATATGGGATTTCGTGCCATTTTACTTTGCGGTGACCCGGATTATTACCTCCGGCAAGGATTCATTCCTGCTGAAACATTAGGGATTCGCACCGAAGATAATATGTATGCCACAGCTCTTCATGTTTATGAATTATATGATAATGCTTTAGCCAACGCTAAAGGACGTTACATAGAAGATGAAATATATCAGGTCGATAAATCAGCTGCTAATGAGTTCGATAAGCGATTCCCTCCAAAGGAAATTATAGTTGGCACTCCGTCACAAAAGCGGTTCGATCAGATAGTAGTGATGCGGAGAAAAGCGATTTAAGTTTATTCAACCTTAAATCGCTTGATTTGTACATTACGGAAGTTCTATCGTGCTATGCCATCAAGCAACTATTATTCAACATAGCTACTATTCTTTGTCTCTTCATAGTTACAAAGCATTAAAATATATAATTGTAACAGAGAGAAAAAATGCCTTAACAATTGATGAAACCTATCTTATAGAAACTATAGTTTACAAAAAGTCACCATTGACACTTTGTAATTCTTAATCTACCAGGAATCGTTTCTTTCCTCCCTTTTATTGTAATAAAGAGTTTCTGCCACTGTAGAGGAATTTGCTCAAATCGTTATTCTATAATCAGGCACGATATATACACTTTTTGATACATCATCAAAACATTTACCACCAAAGAGAGATTATCTATACCAATAAAGTTTCCTTTTATTCTTTTCTATTTATCATTATCAAAGACCGAAATAGAAAAATCAATGGAAGGAAAGTAGAAAATACTAACAATATTTACGACATAGCGACACTATCCCAATGGTTTGCTTACTCTATCCATAGCTTTTGGTGACATTATCCGCATCTTTTGCTTACTTTATCCTTATGTTTTTCACAAATATAACGATGCTTTTCCGATAAAAACACGGTGCTTTTGTACAAAACAAGCAAAATTTTCAGCATTTTAAAGGTTTTTGCTTGCTAACAGAGAGAAATAACAAAACATGTGAGATAGCAAAATCCCTGATTACACAAACAATCGTCAGTATAATCAGGGATTCTAAAACTTTATGTAAAAAGTGTAGAGATGACGAAAAGTTTAGTACTGAATCACCTTGTCACTACTAACAGTCTTATACCAATCTGTGGTTGAGCTCTGATCGTGTGCCCAATCTGCAAATTTAGAATATGCATTCGTTATCACTGTTGTTTCTGTTGGATAAGCAAATTTATCAGGAACGCAAAGAGCCCAAGTATTATTAACTACCTTGATTACTTCGAGCACTTCATTATCTGCCAATTGCCCATTCGCCGTAGCCGAATTAAAATGAGTCAAATGGATTTCCGTTCTCTTTTGACCTATCCCCTGATAAGCAATGAAGAAGTCTAAGCCATCTGTCACACTAGGGACAGATATTGCATTCTTAAGTTTGACGTTCACTTCAAGAGTGTATATATCGGTCAGAGGGGTACTAGCATTCCCTGTATTCAACATGGGACGTTGTGTTCCTGTATATCCATATATATAATGTGCGTCTCCAAATAAAGGAATCACAAGTTCATTACCATTCGTTTCATAAGATACATTTTCAAATATCCCGGAATTTAATGAACCAGTACGTTGAGCAGCACCTGCACCAAAACTTACCTCTTCTACATTATTTTTATCTATTCCTCGTATTCTCAAACCAGCACCTAATTGTTTCACGGCACCAACCGCCCGAAGGTCGATTTTATATTTCAGTTCTTTCACGTCATTACCGGCTGCAGGCAAAGTTACATTCAACACAATATCATTGAAATCGTAATCGCCTGCTTTCGGATAATTATCTTCGAAAGCATAAGAATAAATCGCATATCGGATCTCTACATCATCCGGTTCTTCATCAGAGTTATATCCTTCTTTAATACAGTCACCGTCAGCAGGAAGTATAAATTCTGCTTTACCCGGGTTACAATAGGTAGCACCTTGCTGCAATCCTTTATTTGTCAGCCAATCAAAAGAACTCCATTCCCATTGATTTTTACCATTAGATGTTTGATCCGTTATTTCACAAATAATATTATTCGTTACTTTTGAATTAGAATAAGCCAAACCGGAAGTATTGTCTATTGTGTGAATTCTTAATAAGGCAGTTCCTTGTGTCGGACCGGTAACTGTTCTGAATAAATTAGCTTTGCCCGTACAAGTCAACATGGATTGCGCTTCCATCACGATATTATTATCATTTCCATTACCCGTCAATTCTTTGCAAATAGCTTCGGAAGTATTTCCCATAACAAGCGTACCAAATTGTAATTTTCCTGCCTTCAGATAACAACCGTTTTTAATATTAGTATTGTTGTTACCATCTATGTCTTCAACTTCAATCGTTCCATGATTTATCAATGTGGTACCATTGGTAGAAGCATTATAAGAATTCAGTTTAAGTATTCCATAATTCACAAAATCAACTCCACTTCCACCTCCATCAATTTTCAAAAAGTCACAATCAATCGTACCGGCATTATAGTTCGTACGCCCGGCCGAACTATTTGTTATCTGAATACCTCTGTCGCCTACAATACTTCCTCCCTGCATCACAGTTATATAAGAAGCTTGAGTTAATACCAGGCTCCCATTTTTAGCGACCTCTATCTTTCCACCATTCTCAACTATAATTTCTGTGATATTAGAAAATTGATTACTATTTTCTATAACCCATGTGCTTCCTTGAGGAACAATTACTTTCACAGCTTGGGCTCCGCCACTGACACCAGAGGTGGTAAATCCACCATTAAAAGTACCATCCGGAATCTTAAACCAACGTTCACTTTCTGTAAAAACAGGATATTCTTTATAATTACCGGCCCATCCGGAACTTGCCCCCAAATCCCAGCCAGCCTGAACGACAGTAGCAGTTACCTTTTTAGCACTAATAAAATCAGCAGTATAAGGAGCCTCCATAACAGGTATACTAGTCGCCACAGCTCGTGACATAGAACGTGTTGGTGTACCTTTGTCTCCAAAATGCGCTGTCACTGTGCCATTTTCAATCGCTGCCGGTTGAACCAGATAGCGTTTGTGCTCATCTATGCGTGCAACAAACACCTTATCAAGCGCTGTTGCACAATCCATCACCACATTCAAAGTCGTACTTTGATTGACAGTTCCTTCCGCTAAGAGTTTTGCTGTACTTCCCGGACTTAATGGATCGGCATCAAATATTTGTATCTTATAATCTACTCCCTGATCTCCATTAACTGACACATGCGCTGTCACACTTCGTGACACTGTCCAATCACCATCAGGATCGATGTTTTTTACAGGAAAAGTTTCTTCGTAAATTTGCTTCAGTTGATCTGCATCAAACAGATTTTTCTCATTATCAACACAACTGATAAAACTGATGGAAGACGCCAACAACGAGAAAGTAAATACTTTTGCAATGTTCTGTTTCATAATCTTTTAATGCTTTAGTTTGTTTTATTTGCGAAAAACATAAATCACTACTAATCAATAATCAGCAATGAACGCACAAAGATAATTGTATTTATAAACATTATACAGATTACATTGCATTTTCCGACTTGCAGTTAACATCTTTTAAAGCGCCTCACTCTAATTATTTATATTAGAAGACAGTTAGTTATATCGTTGAATATAAAAAAATTAACACTCTTTATTCAATAGTATACAGCAAAAAAGAGTTGCATGGAAATATGCAACTCTTCATATAAAGACAAAGATTCAGTGCTGCAGAGCACTACAAAATCTCTATTTTTTTCATCTCCCCCATTGACAAGATAAAAATCAAAGACTAAAAGGGGAAAATCAATGGCAATACAAAAATCATCACGATTCCCATAATGATCTGCAACGGCAATCCTACTTTTACATAATCCATAAAAGTATATTGTCCGGCAGGCATCACCAAGGCATTAGGCGGTGTAGAGAACGGAGAAGCAAAACACATACTTGCACCTACCGTCACAGCAAACAAGAAAGGAACCGGACTGACTCCAATCTGTATGGCACTTTGCAAAGCAATCGGAGCAAGCAAAACAGCGGTAGCCGTATTACTAATAAACATCGTCATCAACGAAGTCGTAAAATAAATACCTGCCATCAATGCAACTGGTCCGTATGATCCCAAGCCGTTCACCAATGTATTGGAAATATATTCTGAAGCTCCCGTTTTCTCCAATGCCAGAGACATAGGAAGCATGGCAGCGATCAATACAATACTTTCCCAGTTGATCGTTTTATAAGCCGCTTCCACATTGCGGAAACATCCTGTAAGCACCATCAATATACCCGCTATCATAACGGCTGTAACCGGAGCTACCGGAATGAAATCAAAAACCATCATTGCCACCATTAACACCATAATAGCAGCTGCTACCGGAGCTTTATAATCTAACGTAACTTTAGCCGCTTCCGCCAAAGGTTGCCCCAAAACAACCCAATCAGCATCTTCCTTGCTAAGACGGGCTATATTATTCCATGTTCCTTGCACCAAAAGCACGTCACCACTATGAATACGCTCATTCCCCAAATCTTGCAATAAATATTCCTTTTTACGACGAACCCCTAATACGTTCACATTAAACTTATCACGGAAACCAGCTTCTTTAATTGTCTGGTTTATCAAATTAGAAGATGGCATCAATACTATTTCAGCAATACCGATATCATAAAAATCAAGCGAATTAGTCGTACTTTTTGTTTCTTCCGTTGCATGGTCGCCCAAGATCTCCAGCAGGTAATCTTCCGCAAAGAGTTGCACCTTATCAAAGTCTCCAGTCACATACAAAATATCCTCTACTTCTAACATCGTGTCCGGTGCAGCAAACTTTTGAGTAATCGTTTTCAGAAAACGATGTTGCGATGCATCACCACGACGAACTTCCATAATATTCAAACCATATTTACGACGAATATCCAAATCGATTATTGTCTTCCCCAAAAGCCGTGAATCTTTTATCACCTGTAAACGAAACAAATTACTGGAAAGTCCATATTCATTAACCAACTGTTTCAATGACTTGCCCGAACGTTTATTATCATCTTTCTGGCCTTTTTTAGAAAGAAACCATTTACTAAGCGGCATCAGAACCAGTGTACCGACAATTACACAGACAATACCGACAGGCAGGAAAGAGAAGAAAGAAAGCGGCTCAAGTCCGGCGGAAGTCAACGTATTCTGTATCACAAGGTTCGGCGGAGTACCAATCAGAGTCATCATACCTCCCATACTACTTGCAAAAGCCAACGGCATCAACAGCCTGCTGGGATTCATGCCGGCACTCATCGCCAGACTAACAACAATAGGAAGCATCAATGCCACCGTACCTGTGTTACTGACAAACGCGCCAATGACAGAAGTCACCAACATCACTAATAGAAACAACCGGATCTCACTGGTTCCCGCAAGTTTAAGAATTCGGGAACTAATCATTTTTGCCAGTCCCGTCTGGAAAATAGCCCCTCCTACAACAAACAATCCGATCATCATAATGACTACCGAATTAGAAAAGCCGGAGAGTGCCTCGTCAGGAGTTAATATCTGAAAAACAAGTAAGGCTATCAGCGCACATAGTGCCACAATATCCGAACGAACCTTGCCGTTCACGAAAAAGACAGCCGAAAGAACGAGAATAATAATGGTTATTATCATACGTAATTAAATGATTGTTTTATTTTGACTCTATCAAAACTAATTTAGGTGAACAAAAATAGAAAATACTCCAGCGTTATTAAAACAAATTAGAAATGATTTTAGTTCATGAGACATCATTTAATATTTTAATACATTTTCCCTCTAGAAAAAGATTCAAAATTATTCAAAATATCATACCATACAGGAAATACAAGACACCATACATCCACATTCATCATATCATATTTTATTACATCCTCATAATATAATGTTGAAAAGCAATATATTTATGTATTATCTTTTTGATAGTTAAAGAACAATTCATATCTTTACACTCTATTTATATCAAACATTTTATGGCAAACAATATTTTGTTAATTTTCTGGATTGGTGAAGTACCTTGGGGTTATAATTATTTACTGGTAATTATTTTACTCCTTATCATCAGCATGTTATTATATAGAATCCACAAATTACACAAAACGATTAAAAAGACCAATCATTCCTATCGTTTTTCTTTTGATATTCTCGACAACCTTCCTTTTCCGATCTTCGTAAAAGACATTGCAAATGATTTCCGATACTATTACTGGAATAAAGAATCAGCCGTTCAATCCGGTATCAGTAGTGAAGAAGCCATCGGACATACTGACTACGAAATATACGGAGAAGAAAGAGGAGAAAAATACCGGAATATCGACAAAGAACTCGTACAAGAAGGCAAAGTATACCGCAAAGAAGAAAAATATATCACTCCCGATGGAATCACCCATGATACGATTGCTGTAAAATCAATTATTTCATGGGAAGGGGAAAAAAGATGGCTACTGGCAACCCGATGGGAGATCACTCAACTCAAGAATTATGAAAGAGAATTGGTTGCAGCCAAAGAAGAACTGGAAAAAGCATTGAAGAAGCAGAAACTAGCTCTAAAAAGTATTGACTTCGGGCTTATCTATATTGATAAAAATTACCGGGTGCAATGGGAAGAAACAAGACAAATCGCCAGCCTGGTAAAAGGAAGACAATACATACCGGGAAAAATTTGCTATCAGACCAGTGCACTTCGTAATGAACCATGTGGACAATGTGCTTTCAAGAAAGCAATCGAACAAGGCAAAATAATCCGACATACAATCAGAGTAGACGATGTAGATTTTGAAGTGACCGCAACTCCCGTTTTTGGCGACGAAAAAGAAACTGAAATTATTGGCGGATTACTTCGTTTTGAAAACATCACAGAAAAACTAAAAATGAACAGAATGTTGCAAGAGGCAAAGGAAAAAGCCGAAGAATCCAATCGACTGAAATCTGCCTTTCTCGCTAATATGAGCCATGAAATACGAACCCCACTAAACGCAATTGTAGGATTTTCCGAAATGGTTTGCCAGACAGAGGAGGAAGAAGAGAAACAGGAGTTCGTGAAAATAATCTCCAGCAACAATATCTTATTATTGCAACTGATAGACGATATTCTGGATCTTTCCAAAATCGAAGCCGGTACTATGGAATTCACATTTGCACAAACTGACATTAATGAACTGATGGAAGGTATTTGCAGACAAATGCAAGAAAAGAACTCTTCACCGGACGTACAAATCGTATTCACAGAGAGAGCAAATCAATGTATTATTAATACAGACCGCATACGCTTATCACAGGTTATCATCAACTTTACAAACAATGCCTTAAAGTTCACTTCCAAGGGTTCTATCGAAATGGGATACCGGATTGAAGAAGCAAGTGATGAAATATACTTTTATGTAAAAGATACAGGTATCGGAATTCCTGCTGACAAAATAGACAAGGTGTTCGAACGTTTCGTCAAACTGAATTCGTTTATTAAAGGAACAGGTCTCGGACTAGCCATCTGTCGTGTCATTGTAGAGCGGCTGGGAGGAGTTATCGGAGCGGAATCTAAAGAAGGAGAAGGTTCTTGTTTCTGGTTCAAAATTCCAAGAACAGAGAATATTGAGAAATAGTAAACAGAATACCGAAAAGCCTTGGATTTATAAAATCACTCTTTTTGCTGTTACTGATTATGAAGTATACCCTGTAAGATGATAATACTGCCCTGCTACTTTACATTATTACCACTACTAATGAAATGTACCCCAAAAGTTTTATATCCAACTTTTAGGGTACACATTTTATTTAGCAAGAAGGATTTTTCGGAAACCTTCTTATTCTATAAACTTCATGTAAGAGTGTGCCTAAAGTGCAGTCTCTAATATTCTACGAGCAACAGCACCTGTTACATTTCCATTCTCACCATATTTAGCACCACGTTCATTGAAGCGGCGTTCGATTTCCAGAATAGTTTCCTGTCCGATGTTCTCTTCATGCAAACGTGTAGTCAGTCCCAGTGAACGGAAAAATTCTTCGGTACGGCAAATTGCTTCATCAATCCGCTCTTCTCTTGTACCGGAAGTAATTCCCCAAACTCTTTCACCATACTGCAAAAGCTTATCCCCTTTTTCTTCATGAAGCACTTGCAACGTGGCAGGAAGAACAATGGCTAACGTATGGCCATGTGTCAATCCGTGCAAAGCAGTAATTTCATGCCCGATCATGTGAGTAGCCCAGTCTTGAGACACTCCCATAGCAATAAATCCATTCAATGCCATTGTAGCCGAAAGCATAAAATCAGCCATCAGTTGATAATCATGCTGGTTTTCACGAATTTTCGGAGCAATCTCCACCAGAGTTTGTAGGATACCTTCCGCCCAACGGTCCATAACGCGACTCTGTCCGGAAGTAGTCATATATTGCTCCATCACATGAACATAGGTATCAGCCAATCCACAAGCTACCTGATGAGGTGGCAAGGTAAAAGTTACTTCCGGATCAAGAATAGAGAAAATTGGATAGTTGGCATAAAAAGGATATTTCTCTTTCGTTTCGCGACGGGAAATAACTGCTCCGTTATTCATTTCCGAACCGGTAGCAGGTAAAGTCAATACAGTGGAAAGAGGTACAGTATGAGTTACCGGGCGTCCGGCAAGTACTAAATCCCAGGCATCACCATCATACAGGATTCCTGCGGAAATCAATTTCGTACCGTCAATAACAGAACCGCCGCCAACAGCCAGCAAATAGTCCACTTTCTCTTCTTTTCCCAAAGCAATAGCTTTACGGAGAGTTTCGATGGCAGGATTGGGTTCGATTCCCCAGAATTCTACCGTAAAATGGTCCTTCAATGCTTCCTTTACCTGATCGTACACTCCGTTTTTCTTCACGCTTCCGCCGCCAAAAGTAATCATAATACGTTTGTCGGACGGTATTTCTTTAGCCAGCCGGGCAATCATCCCTTTTCCCATGATTAGTTTCACGGGATTTTGAAAAATAAAATTTTCCATATCTTAGTCTATTGTTATTATTTTGGTTATTAGTCACTATCCTTGCAAAGATACATGATTTATCCAAAGCCTGTCAGAATCAAGCAAAGAATTGTTGTGCCACGGAAGGAACCATAGCCGACAACCAGGGTTTCATATCCTCTGCTACCAATAACCAATACAATAATAATATAATGAAAATGGCAATAGCGATACCTACTAAAACTTTTCTCTGTTTCATAATTGTTTTTGTTTAAATATTCAATATTTATAAGAACAGTTCAGGTTGAAAATTGTTCTATATCAGAAAAATGAAGGCAAAAGAGAAAAAAAGTCATATTTTGTTTGCTGTTTCAAACAAAGTGTCTATATTTGCCCCCATAAAATTACAAAAGACAATGAGAACAATGTTAGTAAATACATATTGGTGGTGGCGCCCGTTACAACTCCGACAGTCGTAAGGGAGCAGTGCTCGTATGTATATACCTCATTAAAGATATAACAAATTTGAAAGAGCCCTGTCGCAACCTGCGACAGGGCTCTTTTTATTTACCCGTTTCAAAACAGATTCAATAATAACATAAAAATACAGATAGGATTATGAAAAGTTTTTTAGTTGACCAGGATGGCTATTACGGAGAATTCGGCGGTGCTTACGTACCGGAAATCCTCCACAAATGTGTTGAGGAACTAACGAATAAGTACCTCGAAGTGATTGAAAGCGAAGATTTTAAAAAGGAGTTCGACCAGTTGCTACGTGACTACGTAGGACGTCCCTCCCCACTCTATCTGGCCAAACGCCTTTCTGAAAAGTACGGTTGCAAATTGTATCTGAAGCGGGAAGACCTGAATCATACAGGTGCTCACAAAATCAACAATACCATCGGACAAATCTTACTGGCACGCCGCATGGGAAAGAAGCGTATCATCGCCGAAACCGGAGCCGGACAACATGGAGTAGCAACAGCTACCGTCTGTGCATTGATGGATATGGAATGTATCGTTTATATGGGAAAGACGGATGTAGAACGCCAGCACATCAATGTAGAGAAAATGAAAATGTTGGGAGCTACCGTTATCCCCGTTACTTCCGGCAACATGACGCTGAAAGACGCAACCAACGAAGCGATCCGCGACTGGTGCTGTCATCCTGCCGACACTTATTATATCATCGGATCTACCGTAGGTCCTCATCCCTACCCTGACATGGTAGCACGTCTGCAATCTGTTATCAGCGAAGAAATCAAAAAGCAACTGCAAGAAAAAGAAGGACGTGATTATCCGGATTATCTGATAGCCTGCGTGGGAGGAGGAAGTAATGCTGCCGGAACGATTTATCATTATATCAACGACAAACGGGTAGGCATTATCCTGGCGGAAGCGGGAGGTAAAGGAATAGAGACCGGAATGACTGCCGCTACCATCCAACTCGGCAAAATGGGAATTATCCACGGAGCACGTACCTATGTCATCCAAAACGAGGACGGACAGATAGAGGAACCATACTCCATTTCCGCCGGACTGGATTATCCGGGCATTGGTCCGATACACGCTAACCTTGCCGCCCAAAGCCGTGCCAACGTATTGGCAATCAACGACGACGAAGCGATAGAAGCTGCCTACGAACTAACCAAACTCGAAGGTATTATCCCTGCATTGGAATCCGCCCATGCATTAGGAGCTTTGAAAAAATTGAAGTTCAAGCCGGAAGATATCGTTGTATTGACTGTTTCGGGACGAGGAGACAAAGATATTGAAACCTATTTGTCGTTTAACGAACAGCTATAAATAATTAGTCAACCATCATTCGCAATCAATAATCAAGCAATTATAGAAATGAAAACATTTAATTATACTACCCATAACAAACAAGTGCTCGGAGATATGCATACTCCCGTCAGCATTTATCTGAAAGTGCGCGACATGTATCCTCAATCCGCATTAATGGAAAGTTCCGATTATCATGCCGGAGAAAATTCCCTGTCATTTATAGCCCTTTGTCCCTTGGCAAGCATCGGTGTAAACGGTGGCATTGTCACTGCCAACTATCCCGATAATAGCCGTACGGAAGAACCGCTGACAAAAACATTCAATGTAGAAAAGGCTATGAACCGGTTTATCAACCAGTTCCAGGTGACCGGAGATAATAAGAATGTGTGCGGACTTTACGGATATACGACGTTTAATGCCGTGAAGTACTTCGAGCACATCCCGGTGAAAGAAAGTCATGATGAGCAAAACGATGCTCCGGATTTACTATACATATTATATAAGTATGTCATTGTTTTCAATCATTTCAAAAATGAGCTGACATTAGTTGAAATGTTGTCCGAAGGAGAAGAAAGCGGTTTGCCGGAACTGGAAGCAGCCATCGAAAACCGGAATTATGCTTCCTACAATTTCTCTGTAACAGGCCCCGTAACCAGCCCCATCACCGACGAAGAGCACAAAGCAAATGTGCGCAAAGGAATCGCACACTGTATGCGCGGAGATGTTTTCCAAATCGTGCTTTCCAGAAGATTTATCCAACCATACGCCGGAGATGATTTCAAAGTTTATCGCGCACTCCGCAGCATCAATCCTTCTCCTTATCTTTTCTATTTCGACTTCGGAGGATATCGTATCTTTGGTTCTTCGCCGGAAACACATTGCAAAATCGAAAACGGTCGCGCCTACATTGATCCGATTGCAGGAACCACCCGTCGCACGGGAGACACAGTAAAAGACCGCGAATTGACAGAGGCTTTACTGGCCGACCCTAAAGAAAATGCAGAGCATGTCATGCTGGTTGATCTTGCAAGAAACGACCTTTCACGTAATTGTCATGACGTACGGGTGGTATTCTATAAGGAACCACAATATTATAGCCATGTTATTCACTTGGTAAGCCGTGTCAGCGGTATGCTGAATGAAGGCGCAGACAAAATAAAAACGTTTATTGACACGTTCCCGGCCGGTACGTTAAGCGGTGCCCCCAAAGTACGCGCTATGCAGTTAATCAGTGAAATCGAGCCACATAATCGTGGAGCCTACGGTGGCTGCATCGGCTTTATCGGATTGAATGGCGAATTAAACCAAGCAATCACCATCCGTACTTTTGTAAGCCGCAACAACGAACTCTGGTTCCAGGCCGGAGGAGGTATCGTAGCACGCAGCCAAGATGAATACGAACTGCAAGAGGTGAACAATAAACTGGGAGCACTGAAAAAAGCAATTGATTTAGCTGTCAAATTAAAAAATTAACCGTCCCAAATAGTCAGCCTAAAAAATAATTGCTGTTGCCTGAAAAAAGATTCCCGTTGCCTAAACGCTTCTATTTCTTTAGGCAGAAAAGCAGAGATAGTATTTGAACAACCATTTTACAATGACAATAAAAATGAAAATATTACTTTTAGATAACTACGACTCTTTCACTTATAATCTGCTGCATGTAGTGAAAGAATTAGGGGCTACAGATGTAGAAGTAGTCCGCAACGACCAGATAGAGCTTGATGAAGTAGATCGTTTTGATAAAATCATCCTATCTCCCGGACCGGGCATACCCGAAGAAGCCGGCTTGTTACTACCTATTATTAAGAGATACGCTCCGACCAAAAGCATTCTAGGGGTTTGCCTGGGTCATCAGGCTATCGGCGAAGCCTTCGGAGCACGTCTGGAAAATCTCAAAGAAGTATATCATGGCGTACAAACTCCGGTAAGCATCCTTCGTCAGGACCTGCTTTTTGAAGGATTAGGAAAAGAAATCCCTGTTGGAAGATATCATTCCTGGGTAGTCAGCCGGGAAGGCTTTCCGGACTGTCTGGAAATAACAGCAGAAAGCCAGGAGGGACAAATCATGGCAATCCGCCATAAAACGTATAATGTACATGGTATTCAGTTCCATCCCGAATCAGTATTAACTCCGCAAGGAAAAGAAATTATCAAAAACTTCTTAAACGATTAAACTTATGAAACAGATTCTATACAAACTTTTCGAACATCAATATTTGGGACGCGATGAAGCACGCACCATTCTACAGAACATCGCGCAAGGGAAATATAACGATGTGCAAGTGGCCTCACTCATCACCGTCTTTCTGATGCGTAATATTTCCGTAGAGGAATTATGCGGTTTCCGTGACGCACTGTTGGAAATGCGTATTCCGGTCGATTTGAGTGATTTCGCTCCGATTGATATCGTAGGAACCGGAGGTGACGGAAAAAATACATTCAATATTTCTACAGCTTCCTGCTTCACAGTTGCCGGAGCCGGCTTCCCGGTTGTGAAACATGGTAACTATGGAGCAACGTCGGTCAGTGGTGCCAGTAATGTAATGGAGCAACACGGTGTAAAATTCACCAGTGATGTAGACCAACTGCGTCGCAGCATGGAAAAATGCAATCTTGCTTATCTACATGCCCCTTTATTCAATCCGGCATTAAAAGCAGTAGCTCCGGTTCGTAAAGGATTGGCAGTGCGCACTTTCTTCAATATGCTCGGTCCATTGGTAAATCCGGTATTACCTGCTTACCAATTGTTAGGAGTTTACAATCTACCGTTACTTCGCCTTTACACCTATACTTATCAGGAAAGCAAGACGAAATTTGCCGTTGTTCATAGCCTTGACGGATATGATGAGATTTCTCTGACCAATGAGTTTAAAGTGGCAACCAGCGATCATGAAAAGATTTACACTCCCGAAAGCCTCGGCTTCTCCCGTTATAAGGATATTGATCTGGATGGCGGACAAACACCGGAAGATGCAGCTAAGATTTTCGATCATATCATGAATAATACAGCTACGGAAGCTCAAAAAAATGTAGTGATAGTCAACTCCGCTTTCGCTATCCATGTGATTCGTCCGGAAAAGACAATTGAAGAATGTATTGCTCTTGCCAAAGAATCATTGGAAAGTGGACGAGCATTAGCTACACTAAAAAAATTCATTGAATTGAATAGTTAATTTGATTTACGATTAGCAAGTCTGATTATAAATATAAAAACAAACGAACTGATGAAAGATATATTATCCGAGATTATAGCAAACAAACGATTTGAAGTTGACCTGCAAAAGCAGGCTATTTCTATCGAACAATTACAGGAAGGTATCAGCGAATCTCCGACTCCCCGCTCTATGAAGCAGGCATTAGCCTCTTCCACATCAGGTATTATCGCCGAGTTCAAGCGGCGCTCTCCTTCCAAAGGATGGATACAAGAAGAAGCGCGTCCGGAAGAGATCGTTCCCTCCTATGCAGCGGCAGGAGCCTCCGCCCTTTCCATCCTTACTGATGAGAAGTTTTTCGGAGGAAGCCTGAAAGATATCCGCGCCGCACGCCCTTTGGTGGAAATTCCCATTCTTAGAAAAGACTTCATCATTGATGAATACCAGCTTTACCAAGCTAAAATTGTTGGTGCAGATGCCGTACTTCTCATCGCAGCCGCACTAGAACTGGAAAAGTGCAATGAACTGGCAGAGAAAGCTCATGAATTAGGTCTGGAGGTCTTATTAGAGATTCATAATTCCGAAGAACTGGCGTACATCAACAAAGGAATAGATATGGTAGGTATCAACAACCGTAATCTGGGTAGTTTCTTCACTGATGTAGAAAACTCTTTCCGCCTGGTCGGACAACTTCCTCAAGATTCGGTACTGGTATCTGAAAGCGGCATCTCCGATCCGGAAATAGTTAAACGCCTCCGGGCAGCCGGATTCCGGGGATTCCTGATCGGCGAAACATTTATGAAAACACAGCGACCGGGAGAAACTTTACAGAATTTCCTACAAGCCATTCAATAAACTAATTATTCAAAACGGACAGCCCTATGATTAACGGAAAAATTATCAAAGTATGCGGTATGCGAGAAGCTGAAAACATACAGGACGTAGAGTCTATCGAAGGCATAGATATGCTGGGATTCATCTTTTATCCTAAATCTCCCCGATGTGTCTACGAGCTTCCGGCTTACCTGCCCACTCATGCCCAGCGTGTCGGCGTCTTTGTCAATGAAGACAAGCAAGTGGTCAGCATGTATGCTGATCGTTTCGGACTGAATGATGTGCAACTCCACGGAAATGAATCGCCGGAATACTGCCGGTCTTTACATTCTACCGGATTGAAAATCATCAAGGCCTTTTCTGTAGACCGTCCCAAAGACTTGAAAAAGGTGTATGACTACGAAAAAGTCTGTGATCTTTTTCTGTTCGATACCAAATGCGAGCAATATGGTGGTTCGGGAAATCAATTTGATTGGAGCATATTACACACATATAACGGAGATGTACCTTTCCTTTTGAGCGGAGGTATCAACTCATACAGTGCCAATGCCCTGAAAGAATTCAAGCATCCCCGGCTTGCCGGATATGATCTCAACAGCCGTTTTGAAACCAAACCGGGAGAAAAAGATCCGGAGCGTATCCGGACATTTTTAAACGAATTAAAATCATCACTTTAAAATTCCAACGTCATGAATAGAATTAATCAACTTTTCAATAGCAACAAGAAAGACATACTTTCTATTTATTTTTGTGCCGGCACCCCCACTTTAGATGGTACTGCCAATGTAATCCGCACACTCGAAAAACATGGAGTAAGCATGATTGAAATCGGTATTCCTTTCAGTGATCCGATGGCAGACGGCATTGTTATCCAGAATGCCGCTACCCAAGCATTGCGCAACGGCATGTCTTTAAAACTTCTTTTTGAACAATTGCGGGATATTCGCAAGGACGTAAAAATACCACTTGTATTCATGGGGTACTTAAATCCAATCATGCAATTCGGATTTGAAAACTTCTGCCGTAAATGCGTGGAATGCGGTATTGATGGCGTCATCATCCCCGATCTCCCTTTCCGTGATTATCAAGAACATTATCGTATCATTGCCGAGCGCTACAACATTAAAGTGATTATGCTCATCACACCGGAGACCAGCGAAGAACGGGTACGCGAAATAGATACACATACCGACGGATTCATTTACATGGTTTCATCAGCAGCAACTACCGGAGCACAACAGAATTTCAACGAACAAAAACAGGCATACTTCAAGAAAATAAAAGATATGCATCTGAACAATCCGTTGATGATAGGATTTGGCATCTCCAATAAAGCAACGTTCCAGGCAGCTTGCGAACACGCTTCCGGAGCTATCATCGGCAGTAAGTTCGTTACTCTGCTCGAAGAAGAAAAAGACCCGGAAAAAGCCATCCTTAAATTAAAAGAAGCGGTGAAATGATTTATGATTTATAATTTATGAATTATGATTTATGCGAATCAGCAGTTGAATCCAGGTCATTGGTAATTCTAATAAATTAATCAAGTGTGAGGGACGTGAGGGAGGTTCACATGAATGATAAATCTACAAAATCATTCGAAAACTCATAAATCATAATTCATAAATCATAAATCACTATTTTTTCCTATCTTTGCCAGCGTTTTAACAGTAATTCAACAATTATGAGAGCAGAAACCCCTTCCGTTTTGTTAATTTACACGGGTGGAACTATCGGAATGATAGAGAATCCGGAAACAGGTGCCTTAGAAAACTTCAACTTCGATCATTTGCTTAAGCATGTACCCGAACTAAAAAGATTCAACTACCGCATCTCTTCCTACCAATTTGATCCCCCTCTCGACTCTTCGGATATGGAACCTGCTTACTGGGCAAAGCTAGTAAAGATTATCAATTACAATTATGATTATTTTGATGGTTTTGTCATCCTTCACGGAACAGATACGATGGCTTACACAGCCTCTGCATTAAGCTTTATGCTCGAAAATCTAAGCAAGCCCGTCATTCTCACCGGTTCCCAGCTACCAATCGGAACTTTGCGCACAGACGGAAAAGAAAATCTCATCACAGCCATTGAGATCGCAGCTGCCAAAAACCCGGATGGTACGGCCATTGTTCCTGAAGTTTGTATTTTCTTTGAAAATCATTTGATGCGTGGCAACCGTACCACCAAAATTAATGCGGAGAATTTTAACGCTTTCCGCTCTTTCAATTATCCACCCTTGGCACGGGTAGGCATCCACATCAAATATGAACCCCATCTTATCCGGAAACCAGATCCGACAAAACCATTAAAGCCGCATTATCTATTTGACACCAATGTAGTTATTTTGACTCTCTTCCCTGGTATTCAGGAGAGTATCGTAACTTCTCTGCTTCATGTTCCCGGATTGAAGGCAGTTGTCATGAAAACCTTCGGTTCGGGAAATGCCCCGCAAAAGGAATGGTTCATCCGCCAACTAAAGGAAGCTACCGATCGCGGAATTATCATTGTCAACATCACACAATGTGCCTCCGGAGCAGTAGAGATGGGACGTTATGAAACAGGAATGCACCTTTTGGAAGCAGGTGTAATCAGCGGATATGACAGTACTCCCGAATGTGCCATAACCAAGCTCATGTTTTTATTGGGACATGGATTACCCAACAAGGATATCCGATATAAAATGAATTCCTGCTTAATAGGAGAAATTACTAAGTCTTAAATTAAATACACTTAATATAATCCTTTGATTTTCATTTTAAGCAGAGCAGTCTTATAAAAGTGAAAATCAAGGGATTTCTCTTCACCATCATCGAGACTTCATCAAACCTAAACGAGCCAAAGAAGAACCAAAACAGAAGTATAGTTGTTTTCACTCTATAAAATAACAGAAAAAACATTTCCAATAAAAGATATGCAGTTATTTTTGTGATGGATTTGGTTACAAACAATCAAGCAATAATACATTATGATGAAGAAAACAGTTCAATTTGTGCCCATTATTGCAATAGCAATGGCAGGTACTATGTTTAGTTGTGTGGACTCCGGAAAGGATCTCTATGATCCGTCTTATGAAACACCTAACCCGATGGGAGACGGCTTTGCTGCTCCCGATGATATCAATTGGAACATGATAACCACTAAAAATGTTTCAGTCGAAGTGAAAGATGAAGAAGGAGGGCAATTTGCTTATTTAATTGAAATATATGCAGAAGATCCTTTGACTAACGAAAATGCTTCCGTACTCGCTACAAGGACAGCTAACAAAGAAAACAACTTTAAATTTACAGCTGCTGTCAGCCTGCTCCCCACTCAAAAGGGTATTTACGTGAAACAAACCGACCCAAGAGGACGTGAACAGGTATATCAGTTCGATGTGCCGGAAAACAGCAATAATATTACCTGTAAGCTCTATTATGCAGAATCTGCAGCACAGAATAGAGCATTAATGAGTCGTGGTGTCGCTACAAGAAATCTCGCATTTGAAAAACCGGATTATTCTTCCATACCAGCTGACGCTAAGGAAGTTACAGAAATGACAGGAACTACTTTACTGCGTAATGCTAATTACAAAATCACCTCTGACTATAATGGTATATTCAAATTTGACGGATATGACGGTGATATTGCAACCAGAGTTTATGTAGATGCCCAATGGACTATTCCTGCAACTTTCCAATTCCAGAACGGAATTGAAATCATTGTGATGAACAATGCAAAGATTAATGCATCAGGAACCATGACATTCATCAGAAACTCCATGCTGACTATCATGGAAAAAGGAGAAGTAAACGCAGACGATGTATCATTCACTAATGGAGCGCCTGCTGCATTAAGAAACTGGGGGACACTGGCGGTAACAAATACCATGATTCTGCATTCCGGTGCAACACTCTACAACGAAGGAACCATAACAAGCAGAGACATCTCAATCAATTCTAACACAAAAATTGTGAATGATAATAAAATTGAGCTTGAAGGTACATTAAATCTGCCATCTAATTTCTCACTAGAAAATAACGGAGAGATTTATGGTAAGGAATTAATTGCAAATTCTAATGCTGTTGCTACCAATAACAACATCATGAGATTTACAACTATAAGCCTCACCAATACAACATTCAACAATGCTTGCAGCCTGGAAGCCACAAATTCTTTCTATGCAAACGGAGCAACATTCAACTTTACCCAAGGATATTTAAAAGCTCCTACGATGGAGTTTGTTAATGGGACAGTCAACTTGAGCAATGGTTCTATGCTGGATGCAACTACAAGTATTTACATGAATACAGCTCATGCTAAATTTTACGGAAAGGGCGAAAATACTTCTATGATAAAATCTCCGGTTATAACCGGACAAGGTTTTACGTATGATGGAAATTTAGTTATTGAATGTGATAATCATGTTGAAAAAAGCCCACATTGGAACAACTTCCATGTACAAAATGGCGCATACTTCACTAAAATGGGAGAATCCAAAGTCGTGATAGATGTCTGCACGGGTACCAAAAATAACGGAAATGAAGGAGAAGACCCTGAAGACCCTAAATTCCCGATCATCATGGATGACACTCGTAATTACGCTTATCTATTTGAAGACCAGTGGCCTTTATATGGAGATTACGATATGAACGACCTTGTTTTGATTATCAAAGAAAGAAAGATTTCCATCAACAAGGATAATAAGGCAGAAGAGTTCACGCTAAGTCTTGATTTATCGGCTGCCGGAGCTACGAAGAGCATCGGAGCTGCTATCATGCTGGACGGTGTTCCTGCCAGTGCTATCACACAACCGGTGGTGTTCAGTGATAACTCTCTTGCTAAAAACTTTAATGTGAATAGTAATAAGATTGAGAACGGCCAGGACTATGCTGTTATCCCATTATTTGACGATGCTCACAACGCATTGGGAAGAGACCGTTACGAACAGATTAATACCATTAAAGATCATTCTGCCAATACGAATCCTAAAAATATCAGTTTCACAATCAAGTTCAGCAACCCTATTTCTGTGGATGAGCTTAATATCAACAAACTGAATGTGTTCATCTTCGTAGAAGGAAACAGAAACCAACGTAAAGAGATCCATATCGTCGGTTACCAACCCACTAAGTTAGCAAATACCGACTTGTTCGGAGGCAACAACGACGATAGCTCTACTTCCCGCAAAAGATATTACATCAGTAAAGACAACCTGGCATGGGGAATCATGGTTCCGACAGACTTCAAATGGCCTTTGGAATATGTGAATATCAAATCTGCTTACTCGCTGTTCGAAAGTTGGGTAACAAGTGGCGGTACTAAGAATGAAGAATGGTGGAAAACTTTTGATTCATCAAGAGTCTATAAATAAGCCAAACAGTCAATCATCAACACGGATTTCATGAAAGTTGAAATCCGTGTTTTTTCATCAAGATACTGTTAGTCGCAATTAATAGAAAAAAAACATATATCACGAATTTTACTCTCCAGAATGGAGATTATTCTAAAATAATATCTATATTTGCAGTGTATCACAAATATAATGTGACAACAATCTCAATCAATAAATCAAATAACAAAGCAAGCGATAGAAAGGTCTATTCGTATGAAGAAAAAAATATTACTAGTCGACGATAAATCGACAATCGGAAAAGTGGCCGGTGTGTATCTAGGAAAAGAGTATGATTTTACCTATTTGGAAGATCCCATCAAAGCAATAGAATGGCTTAATGAAGGCAATGTACCTGACCTCATTATTTCAGACATTCGTATGCCTCT
>CDYE01004795.1_pt1 | contig 134906 bp, 107 predicted proteins | sample 557661 | NCBI WGS metagenome assembly CDYE01 (sample SAMEA3182080, study PRJEB8094) | gut metagenome | biome: human; feature: gut; material: Stool; isolation source: human stools | place: Canada | collected 2012-11-08
GGTTAGGGAACCAGGAAAGCAAATATTCTTTGGTGAATGTATGTATCTCTTTGATGCTAAAATAGCGCTGATACGCTCCGCAGAACAGATATACGGTAAGCAGCTCCTGATCAGTGAAGATCGGTGTAGCGTTATTACTGAACCTCTGACAGTAGAACTTCAGTGAAGACTGATAAACATCGCAGATATACATATATATTTTTATAAGTTTTAGCTCTTTCTCCTTGGGAATCATAATTAGAATAATGAGTGGTTTTATTCTTCTAATATACTGATTTTCAAGGAGATTAAGAAATAAATAAATGAGATAATTAATTGAATAATAACAATTTAACTAACTGAATCAGCTAGTGATTTCAACTACTGATTCGCATAAATATCCAAATGTGTACACTATTATTTCGCAATACTAACTTCAATCGTACATCGTAAATCGTCTAATCGTAAATGAATTTATTGTGAGTAAATTACATCACGTTCAACACCTGCTCCTTAATCTGCTCCAACTCATCTTTCATCTGAACAACGATTTTCTGCATTTCGGCATGATTGGACTTGCTACCTAACGTATTGATTTCCCGACCCATTTCCTGGGCGATAAAACCAAGTTTCTTACCTTGTCCGTTACCGCTTTCCATTGTACTGATGAAATATTTCAGATGGTTGCTAAGGCGTTGTTTTTCTTCATTAACATCCAGTTTCTCAATGTAATAGATCAATTCCTGCTCCAAGCGGTTCTTGTCGTAATCCACACTTAATGTCTTTTCGAGAGCATCCGTGATGCGTTCTTTCACTTTTTCCACACGTTCTTTTTCGTAAGGAGCGATCTTTTCGAGCAGGCTTGAGATATTGGCGATCTTTTCACGGAACTTCTTTTCCAGTGCAGCACCTTCCTGTTTGCGGAAATCTACTAGATGACTGATAGCATCGAGCACAGTGGCATGCACCATTTCCCATTCCTCTTCGGTCAGTTCCTGGATTTCCGTTTTAGTCATCACATCCGGCATACGGAGCAATGTCTGAAACCAGTCAGCAGGAACAGGAATACCAAGATTCTGCGAGATTGCCAAAATCTGTTTGTAGTAACCTTCCACCAATACTTGATTGATAGGAGTCGCATTTTCTGCCGCTTCTTTCTTCTCGATCCACAGGCTGAAATCGACCTTTCCACGTTCCAGCACTTTAGAAATCTCATTACGGATTTCAATCTCTTTTTCACGATACGCCGGAGCGATGCGAGTGGATAAATCCATTGCCTTGCTGTTGAGCGACTTGATTTCTACATTTATTTTTTTATCAGGAAGTTCGGCCGTAGCTTTGCCGTATCCTGTCATAGACTGTATCATAACCTTAAAGTTTTGTGCAAAAGTACACGAATATTTTAAGAATTGGAAATAATCATGTAAATTTGCGACAATTTAATAAGCTGATTTTTATGTCGTGTATACTGAATATTGAAACCTCTACCTCTGTTTGCTCGGTAGCGGCCAGTCAAGACGGACAGACGATTTTTGTGAAAGAAGATTTGAAAGGCCCTTCACACGCCGTGTCTTTAGGAGTTTTTGTAGATGAAGCGTTGTCTTTCATAGACAGTCATGCCATCCCTTTGGATGCAGTCGCAGTGAGCTGTGGGCCGGGTTCTTATACCGGACTTCGAATCGGGGTTTCTATGGCGAAAGGAGTTTGTTACGGACGTAACGTCCCATTGATCGGTATTCCGACGCTGGAAGTATTGACTGTTCCGGTGTTGTTGTATCACGACTTGCCCGAGGACGCTTTGCTTTGTCCGATGATCGACGCCCGCCGCATGGAAGTATACGCAGCCGTTTATGACCGCAGACTTCAGGTGAAACGTGCAGTAGCTGCCGATATTGTAGACGAAAACTCTTACTTGGAGTTTCTGAACGAGCAGCCGGTTTATTTCTTTGGAAACGGGGCCGACAAATGCCGCGAACAGATCACGCATCCGAACGCACATTTTATCGACAATATTCACCCGTTGGCTAAAATGATGTTCCCGCTGGCAGAAAAAGCAATAGCCGACGAAGATTATAAAGACGTGGCTTACTTCGAACCTTTCTACCTGAAAGAATTCGTTGCTTCCATGCCAAAAAAACTTCTTTAATTTTTAATTTTAAACTTTCAATTAAATAAATGCAATACAATACTCAACAGAAAAGAATGCCGCTTCCCGAATACGGGCGTAGCATCCAGAACATGGTAGATTATGCGTTGACCATTCAGGATCGTGCAGAACGTCAGCGTTGTGCCAACACCATCATCAACATTATGGGAAATATGTTCCCCCATTTGCGTGATGTGCCCGACTTCAAGCACAAGCTCTGGGATCATCTGGCTATCATGTCCGGTTTTGAGCTGGATATTGACTACCCGTATGAAATCATCCGTAAGGACAACCTGGTGACCCGTCCGGATTCGATCCCCTACTCCACTGCCCGTATGCGTTATCGCCACTACGGACGCACACTGGAAGTGCTGATAAAGAAAGCAATCGAATTCCCCGAAGGAAACGAAAAGAGAAACCTGATTGCCCTCATCTGCAACCACATGAAGAAGGACTACCTGGCATGGAACAAAGATACAGTGGACGACAAAAAGATCGCCGAAGACCTGTACGAACTCTCCAACGGGGAACTCCAAATGACTGACGATATCGTCCGGCTAATGGCAGAACGCCTGAACCAGAACTATCGTCCGAAGACGAACTATACCAACAATCGTCAGAACAACAAGAGAAGATACTAAGAAAATAGGAAATAAGTATTAAGTATTAATCGCAGCCATTTGTTGGCACTGGTTGGATTTCTTTTACTTATTTACTTAGCGTGCGATACCGTACGGTTAATACTTAATACTTAACACTTGATACTTAATACTTTAATCACACTTAATACTTTAATTAATGGCTTCATTTGTAATCGAAGGAGGACATCGGCTTTGCGGAGAGATTCACCCGCAAGGAGCTAAAAACGAAGTTTTGCAGATAATCTGTGCCACATTGCTAACCGCTGAGGAGGTAACAGTGAACAATATACCTGACATTCTTGATGTCAACAACTTGATTCAGCTCTTGCGCGAGATGGGAGTGACGGTTGCAAAGAAAGGCATTGATTCTTATAGTTTTAAAGCAGAGAATGTAGACTTGGCTTATCTGGAAAGCGATGATTTTTTAAAGAAATGCTCCAGTCTGCGAGGTTCTGTCATGCTGATTGGCCCTATGGTGGCACGTTTCGGCAAAGCGTTGATATCCAAGCCGGGAGGAGATAAAATCGGTCGCCGCCGTTTGGATACTCACTTTGTAGGTATTCAGAATTTAGGAGCAGACTTCCGTTATGATGAAGGACGGGGCATTTATGAAATAACAGCCGACAGACTTCAAGGAAGCTATATGCTGCTGGACGAAGCATCCGTCACCGGAACAGCCAATATCGTAATGGCTGCCGTGCTTGCCAAAGGCACTACTACCATCTACAACGCTGCCTGCGAACCTTACGTGCAACAACTCTGCCGGTTGCTCAACCGGATGGGAGCGAAAATCAGCGGAATTGCCTCCAACCTGCTTACTATTGAAGGTGTGGAAGAATTGCATGGCGCGCAACACACCGTATTGCCCGATATGATTGAAGTCGGCAGTTTTATCGGCATGGCAGCCATGACAAAAAGCGAAATTACCATTAAGAACGTTTCTTACGAGAACCTTGGAATCATCCCCGAGAGCTTCCGCCGCCTGGGCATCAAGCTCGAACAGAGAGGAGATGACATTTATGTTCCCGCACAGGAAACCTACCAGATAGAATCATTCATCGACGGCTCCATCATGACGATAGCCGACGCCACCTGGCCGGGACTGACTCCCGACTTGCTTAGTGTGATGCTCGTTGTAGCCACACAAGCCAAAGGCAGCGTACTGATCCATCAGAAGATGTTCGAAAGCCGCCTGTTCTTTGTGGACAAGCTAATCGATATGGGTGCACAGATCATCCTCTGCGACCCTCACCGTGCCGTAGTCATCGGACACAATCATGGCTTCAAGTTGCGCGGTGCCCGCCTGACTTCACCGGATATACGTGCTGGTATCGCCCTTCTGATTGCCGCCATGAGTGCCGAAGGAACCAGTACCATTAGTAACATCGAACAGATAGACCGTGGTTATCAGAACATCGAAGGACGTCTGAACGCTATCGGAGCCAGAATCACCCGAATATGATAAAGAAAGAAGAAGTATATAAGATAGGATTATTCAATAAACCGCATGGTATTCACGGCGAATTGCAGTTTACGTTTACGGACGACATTTTCGACCGTGTGGACTGCGATTATCTGATATGCCTGCTCGACGGTATTTTCGTGCCCTTCTTCATTGAAGAGTACCGTTTCCGTTCCGACTCCACCGCTTTGGTAAAACTGGAAGGAATAGACACCGCCGAACGTGCCAGAATGTTCACCAACATCGAAGTTTACTTCCCCGTAAAGCATACGGAAGAAGCGGAAGACGGCGAATTGTCCTGGAACTTCTTTATCGGTTTCCAAATGGAAGACATTCATCACGGACCTCTGGGAGAAGTGATAGATGTAGATAACACTACGGTAAACACCCTTTTTGTGGTTGAAAGAGAAGAAGAGGAACTACTCGTTCCCGCCCAAGAGGAATTTATCGTAGGAATAGATCAGAAACAGAAACTCATCACCGTGGAACTTCCCGAAGGGTTACTCAATCTGGAGGAGTTGGACGCGGATGACACAGCTCCCGGATAAATCAGGCACGAATGACACAGATTCCACGGTTTTCATTAATCAAAATTCACTGGGAAGCCGTGTCATCCGTGGCAAAACAAAGATTAGTCCGGCCGCAGCCCCTTTTAATAGTTTAATTTTTAATCTTTAATTACCAAAGATGCCAAAGAGAAGACGAAGTAAAGCTTTCTGGAAAAATTTCAAGTTCAAGTATAAACTAACGATCGTTAATGAAAATACACTTGAAGAAATTGTCGGACTTCGTGTATCCAAGCTCAATGGACTATCCGTTTTACTTTGCGTGCTGGCAGTTCTTTTCCTGATTGCTTCCTGCATCATTACTTTCACCCCGTTGCGCAATTATCTTCCGGGATATATGAACAGTGAAGTCCGTACACAGATTGTAGATAATGCGCTGCGTGTAGACTCTTTGCAACAAGTGCTCAACAAGCAGAACCTCTACATCATGAACATTCAGGACATTTTCAGCGGGAAAGTGCCTATCGACAGCGTGCAAACGCTTGATTCGCTGACTGCTGCCCGTGAAGACACGTTGATGGAACGAACCAAGCGGGAAGAAGAATTCCGCCGCCAATATGAGGAGAATGAAAAATATAATCTGACCTCCATCACTTCCCAACCGGACGTGACCGGATTGATATTATACCGTCCGACACGAGGCATGGTGTCCGACCACTTCAATGCCGAAAAGAAACATTACGGCACTGACATTGCCGCCAATCCCAACGAAAGCGTACTGGCAACCATGGACGGAACCGTCATCCTTAGTACATACACGGCTGAAACCGGTTATCTGATTGGCGTGCAACACAACCAGGATTTAATTTCGATCTACAAACACTGCGGCTCTCTCCTGAAAAAGGAAGGTGAACGGGTGAAAGGAGGCGAAGCCATCGCCCTGGTAGGAAATAGCGGAACACTTAGTACAGGGCCGCACCTGCACTTCGAACTTTGGTATAAAGGTCACCCGATAAATCCGGAAAAATACATTGTTTTTTAGGTTGTCAATGATGAATGATGAGATATGGCGAGTGATGAGATATAAGTGATAATCAGCGATGATATGTTTGTCAACAAAATAGGAAGAAATAGATAAAATGAATATAGAGACTAATAAAAAGAAAAAACAAATAGCTATTCTAGGCTCCACAGGTTCTATCGGGACGCAGGCTTTGCAAGTCATCGAAGAGCATCCCGACCTGTACGAAGCATACGCACTGACAGCCAACAATCGTGTGGAACTACTGATTGCCCAGGCACGGAAGTTCCAGCCGGAAGTGGTAGTGATAGCCAACGAAGAAAAGTATTCCGAACTGAAAGAAGCATTGAGCGACCTGCCTATCAAGGTGTATGCAGGGACCGACGCTATCTGTCAGATTGTGGAAGCGGGTCCTATTGATATGGTATTGACAGCCATGGTCGGTTATGCCGGACTGAAGCCGACAATCAACGCGATCCGCGCCAAGAAAGCGATTGCGTTGGCAAATAAAGAAACATTGGTAGTAGCAGGTGAACTGATTAACCAGCTGGCACAACAATATCGCACTCCGATTCTGCCGGTAGACTCTGAACACTCCGCCGTTTTTCAGTGTTTAGCGGGAGAAGTGGGCAATCCGATTGAGAAAGTGATATTGACTGCCTCCGGAGGTCCGTTCCGCACTTACACTTTGGAACAATTGAAGTCTGTGACTAAGACACAGGCCTTGAAACATCCCAATTGGGAGATGGGAGCGAAAATCACGATTGATTCTGCTTCTATGATGAATAAAGGTTTTGAAGTGATCGAAGCCAAATGGCTGTTCGGTGTTCAACCCAGTCAGATTGAGGTGGTTGTGCATCCGCAATCAGTCATTCACTCGATGGTGCAGTTTGAAGACGGAGCTGTAAAAGCACAGTTGGGCATGCCCGATATGCGCCTGCCCATCCAGTATGCATTCTCCTATCCCGACCGTATCAGTTCTTCTTTCGACAGGCTCGATTTCTCCAAATGCACGAACCTGACGTTTGAGCAACCCGACACGAAACGTTTCCGCAATCTGGCACTCGCTTACGAAGCGATGTATCGCGGAGGGAACATGCCTTGCATCGTTAATGCCGCCAATGAAGTAGTGGTAGCCTCTTTCCTGAAAGACGGCATCAGCTTCCTCGGCATGAGCGACGTGATAGAAAAAACAATGGAACGGGCCACCTTCATTGCCAATCCGACCTACGATGATTATGTGGCTACCGATGCGGAAGCAAGAAAGATAGCAGCAAGTCTGATATAATTCATTTCGTAGAGGAATAAAAAAAATAGAGAAATTGATTAGTATTAATATAAATTGAAAATAGCCTTTATATCTTCTCTTTGGCAGAGAATCTAGTGAAGGCTTTAAATTGTAAATAGACTATATGGAAACATTTTTGATTCGTGCCCTGCAATTGATTATGAGCTTATCTTTGCTCGTTATCATTCATGAAGGCGGGCATTTTCTTTTTGCCCGTTTGTTTAAGGTGCGTGTAGAAAAATTCTGCTTATTTTTTGACCCCTGGTTCACCCTGTTTAAATTCAAGCCCAAGAAAAGTGACACAGAATATGCAGTAGGTTGGCTGCCATTGGGCGGTTATGTCAAGATAGCCGGTATGATTGACGAGTCGATGGATACCGAGCAGATGAAACAACCCGAACAACCGTGGGAGTTCCGTTCCAAACCGGCGTGGCAACGTCTGCTAATCATGGTGGGTGGCGTACTGTTCAACTTTCTGTTGGCCCTGTTCATCTACTCGATGATTCTATTTGCGTGGGGCGACCAATATATAAAGGTACAGGAAGCTCCTCTCGGTATGGATTTCAACGAAACGGCCAAATCCGTAGGTTTTCAGGACGGCGACATCCTTCTTTCTGCCGACGGCGTTCCTTTTGAACGTTATGACGGCGATATGTTGAGCCAGATTGCCGACGCCCGCGAAGTAAGCGTTATCCGCAACGGCGCGAAAGCCTCCGTTTATATCCCTGAAGACTTGATGCAACGCCTTCTGGCAGACAGCATCCGTTTTGCCTCCTACCGTTTCCCGTATGTGATAGACAGTGTGATGGTAAATTCTCCTGCCGCACAAGCAGGCATCCAACCGGGTGACAGCATTATCGCCCTGAACGGAACACCGATTTCTTTCTCCGACTTCAAAGAAGCGATGGCAGAACGTAAGAAAAACGCGGAAACCCTGCTCAAAGACAGCATAGATCCGCGCCTGATTACACTGACCTATGTGCGTGGCGGCGTAACCGACACATTGAATATGCGTGTGGACTCCGCCTACCTGATGGGTGTAACCGCCTGTCTCGTCACAGACCGCCTGCTCCCTATGGTGAAAAAAGAATATACTTTCTTCGAATCCTTCCCGGCAGGTGTCTCCCTCGGCGTAAAAACCCTGAAAGGATATGTAGGAAACATGAAATACCTCTTCTCGAAAGAAGGAGCCAAACAGCTAGGTGGCTTCGGAACGATCGGCAGCATCTTCCCTGCTACATGGGATTGGCACCAGTTCTGGTATATGACAGCCTTCCTTTCCATCATTCTGGCTTTCATGAATATCCTCCCTATCCCCGCATTGGACGGCGGCCACGTGCTCTTCCTCTTCTACGAGATGATAGCTCGCCGCAAACCGAGCGACAAATTTATGGAATACGCTCAAATGACCGGTATGATTCTACTCTTCGGTCTGTTGATATGGGCTAACTTCAACGATATTCTAAGGTTCTTCTTCTAACAGACCAAACGACAGAAGAAAGACATAAAAAAGTATCCCGGATGAGAACAGGTATTCACTCCTCTCTCATCCGGGATACTTTTTTATAGTTGCTTGCCTTTAAATCTTCTAAATCTTCAACATCTTTTTTTTTCTCTTTCCAAATCCGTTTCATCCAACTTGGGTGAAGGCACTGTGCACGTTTTGATATAATCGCCCTCCTGACAAGTATAATTGTAGTACACCTCCAGTTCCGGAGTGAGCTCCGCTTTCGGCACCAGCCTCAGCTTATTTATTTCCAATTCGCCTGACTTTATAAGTTCTTATTTTCTTTTCAGAGTGGAAGGCTGCGATAGTCTCAAGCTGCTGACGATAGCCGCCACAACAGCAAATCCACTTCCTACCATAAGGCAGACAGCCGTACTCCGGTCATGAGCGACGAAGCTGAAAAGTAATGCGACCAATGTTGTCCCGGTGGTCTGTCCCAACAAGCGGGCCATTCCCAACATACCACTGGCTCCGCCCGAACGTTGCGTAGGAGCGGAAGAAATAATCGTACTGTTGTTCGGTGTCTGGAACAATCCGAAGCCTGCACCACACAGCATCAAACGCAGTATGATACTAATATCGGACGACTCCGCAGTCAGACTGGAAAGCGAGAAAAGCCCGACGGCAAACAGAGCCATCCCGACACTTCCCAAGATACCGGGGTGGATGCGCTCGACAAGATATCCTGCCAACGGAGCCGTGACAAGCGTAGCCAACGGCCACGGTGTGAGTAGAAGTCCGGTCATGACTTCACTGTGTCCCAAAGTGTTCTGGAGGAAAAAAGGCAAAGAAACCATCGCTGTCATTTGTGCTATGAAAGAACAGATGGAAGTCAGGATGGACAGCCGGAAAATCGGAATCCGCAGCAGATCAAGAGGGAGCAGCGGAGTGGTCTGCGTCAGTTGCCGGCGCACGTAGTAGGTACCGACCACTGCCAACACAATCAGTTGAATGAAAAGGAAGTCCATTTTCTCATGGTGGGCAAATCCGTCCAGCGTGTAAATGAGCAGACCGAAAGTGACCGCATTCGCGATGGCACTGATGTAATCGAATTTACGTTTCGTACGCTCCTCCTGTCGTGGCAGATGTTTGATGCCGAGAAGCAATGCAGTGAGTCCCAACGGCACATTGATGGCAAACAACCAGTGCCAACTGGCAATGGAAAGAATACCGCTCGCCACAGATGGTCCGGCGGCAGCCGATATGGCGACTACCATTGCATTGATCCCCATCCCCCGCCCGATCTGGCTCTTCGGATAGATGTAACGCAGCTGTGCCGTATTCACACTAGTGATGGCGGAAGCGCTGAACCCTTGAAAGATACGGGCAACCGTCAAAGTCCAAAACGAATCGGACAAGGCACAGATCAATGAAGTGACGCAAAATAGTCCGATGCCCGAAAGAAAGACTTTCCGGTAACCGATGATTTCACCCAAAGCGGAAAAAGACAGTAACGATATAACGATGGCCAGCTGATAGCCGTTGATAATCCAGGTGGTTACAGCGGGAGAAGTCCCAAAATCATGCGAAAGTGTAGGTAGTACGATATTGACGATGTTAATATCCAGTACTGACATACAAAGAGCGAAGCCGACAGACACCACCGCCCAAATACGTTTAGGCATTGGCAAACCATCGGTCTCATCGTTTTTTTGAGTTGGATTTATTGATTGTACCATAAAAACTTATTCTTGTAAGTAGTCGTTTATTTCTTCACCATCAAGCAGACACAAACACAGACGCAAACCCCACCGGCTACAAAAAAGCACCGCGTTACTCTGTGATGAAAAATGATTCACTTGGTTTCGTAAAGGTAAACAAAACAACGGTACAGGTGTTTTTGTTTCCTTTGAAAAATAAGTTTTTTTAGTGCTCAACTACTGGATTCAACTTACTCTAAATGTCGAATTACATTTACTTCAGCTTCAAAATCCGCTGATTACTGCTTCCCCTGAACTCCAGATATGGAGAGAAAAGAGCCTGTTCGAAGCGTCCGTCCACCAATACATCAATATAATCAAGAGCGGCACTCAAACGAGGCTGCGCCTTAATTTCTTCGTATGTGTATCCGGTGTAGCACCACACGTTCATCCCTGTTTCCTCTTTCACCCGTTTCAGTAAAAGCAGGAACGCTTCCGGATGAAAAAACGGATCACCGCCGGAAAAAGTAACGCCGTCCAACAAAGGATTCGCTTTGATTTCACGAATGATGGACTGTATTTTCTCCTCCGTCAGTTCTTCTCCTGCTCCCGGATTCCAACTCTCCGGGTTGTGGCAACCGGGACAATGATGGGAGCAGCCGGCAAGATAAATAGAAAACCTGATACCTTCACCGTCAACAATCGTTTCAGAATAAGTTCCTAGTAAATTCACTTCTTTAATAGCTAATGGAAAATGAAGATTTGAGAATGGATGATAACCATATAAATGTGGAATAAATACTCGTTACAGAACAGTACAAGATGAGAGTAACGTGCTGCAAGTAATAACCGAATAATGGATAATGAACCGTAACGCTTTCATCAAGCACCGTTCATTATCCATTCATCAATTATCAAACATTTATTCTACAAATGTTTTACACGGTCCTTCTCTTCTGCCCGCTTGGCAGAGTTCCAAGAGCTTAAATCGCCCGTCAGATAACCGGTGATACGGCGCATACGGAGAATACTTTCACTCTGGCATACAGGGCATTTATCGAAGATAACTCCCTTGTAACCACAGTTATGACAAGTGTCTACCGGGTGATTGATAGAGCCGTATCCAATTCCTTCGTCGTGCATCACTTTCACAATCTTGGCAATGGCACGCACATTCTTCTGCGCTTCACCGTCCAGCTCCACATACGTGATGTGTCCGCCGCGTGTAATAGCGTGGAACGGAGCTTCACGCTTGATTTTCTCAACGATGCTGATCGGTTCTTTCACGTCTACGTGGAAAGAGTTGACATAATAGTCGCGATCTGTCACTCCGGGGATTTTTCCATATTTCCGGCGGTCCATTTTCGTGAAACGTCCCGAAAGTCCTTCGGCAGGAGTAGCCAGAACGGAGTAGTTCAGGTTATATTTCTCTTTATATTCGTCTACCACTTTATTCATTTCCATCACCGCTTCATACAGCGTGTCCCATGCTTTCTGGCTGTGTCCGTGACCTTGTCCGTAGAGAGCCACCATCGCGTTATGCCCGCCGATAAATCCGATCCCCAGTGTACCGCTGCGCAAGGCGTCTCCTACCTGTTCATTCGGATTCAGTTCGCCACCGCCTTTCCACACATTATTTCCCATCATGAACGGGAACTGGCGTGCCAGGGCCGTACGCTGATACTGATAACGTTCGTAAAGCTGGTCGGCCACGAGCGCAGACATTTGGTGTACAGATTCGATGAAAATTTCTTTTGCTTTTTGTTCGATGGCGTCCTTGTTGCGTTCATCTTCTACCAGATTTTCCGCTTTGATACGGGCTTCGATAGCCAGTCTTGGCATATTCAGTGTGGTGAACGAAAGATTGCCACGTCCTAAAGAAGATTTTTCTCCGGCCACATTTTCAAAAACACGGGTACGGCAGCCCATTGTTGCCAGTTCGTAAATGTAACGCTGCGGATCGTCGGCTTTCCATTTCTCGTTCTTGTTGAAAGGTGTGTCGAGGAACATGAAGTTCGGGAACAACGCTTTCGCAGTAGTCTGGCAAGCCTTTAATAACAAGTCGAAGTTGGGAGCCTCATAACTGTCGGTCATTGCCTCTTCGATGTTCTCCGCTTTCATTGCTTTCTCAAAGTCTTTCTCCGAGTAAGAAACGCCGTCTTTCACCTTGAATATCTGGATAGGGAATACGGGCACTTCTCCTCTGGTGCCGAGGCCTTCAATGGTAGCTTTCAGCAGTTCTTCGATCACCATGCGGCCTTCGGCAGAAGTGTCTGTTCCGTAGTTGATGGAGCTGAATACCACTTGGTTACCGCCACGGGAATGCATCGTGTTCAGGTTGTGGATGAATCCTTCCATTGCCTGATGTGTATCTTTACGGGTCTGTTGGTAGGCTTTTTCGACGATGCGGGCAAGGTGTTCCTTATCTATAATGATCTGTAAAGCGACCAGAGCGATGCGCAATGTTTCGCGTTCGGCCTCGGTGGACTTGATAGACGGAAGGTATTCTTTAATCAACGTGCGGATGGATTTTTCATCGGCCTGATTTCCGTTTTCCATAGCCACATAGAAGTTGATGAACGATGCCAGATGCTTGCGGAAAGATTTGGCCACTCCTTTTGCCATGAAGAAGTCGAAAGCCGGAATCGCCTGTCCGCCATGCTGCTCATTTTGGTTGGTCTGAAAGATGATGGTAGCCAGCGTAGCATAGCTTTGGATGCTTTGCGGGGTGCGGATGCTACCGTTCTTTGTGCGGAAACCGCGTTCAAAGAGGTCATCCATATCATATTGGATGCAGGTTGTCGTCTTTGTCGGATAATAATCCAGGTCGTGGATGTGAATGTCTCCCAACTGGTGCGCTTCGGCAAAACGTTTCGGCAACAAGTATTTATAGGTATAATCTTTAGTTACTTCGGAAGCGAACGTCATCATCTGTCCGGCAGGCGTGTGACTGCTCATGTTGGCGTTGCTCAAATTGACATCGTTCTTGTCGATAGCCACAATGCCGTCCATCACCTGTTTCATCTGGGTTTTCTTATCACGCTCCGTATTCCGCCATTCGCGATAGATGATGTATTTCTTCGCTACTTCCGGCCGCACTTTCATCAACGACTTTTCTACCAAGTCCTGAATCTCTTCTACGGTGATCGTGGGGGTAGCAAACTGACTGATAACATTCATGGTGATGTCAGCAACCAACTGCTGCTCATCCTGAATTCCACTTGCACTGAATGCTTTACTGATTGCATTCTTAATCTTACTGATAGAGAAATCTTCTCTTTTACCATCACGTTTGATGATACAAATTTCCGCGTAGTTCATAACTTTAACTCCCGAAAGCATTAATAAATTAAAAATAGAAAATCTCTTCGGCAGGTCTTCTGACTTATCCCTCCCCCGCAACACCTTCCCACACCGGCATCGATGCAGTGGCCTATTGTGCGGATTCTTAGAGAATTACAGCAGCGGGTACTGTCGCCGATTTGCACAGCGTTCCCTCATTGACTAAACCTCTTTTTAGTTCCGAAACCGGATACAAAGATAGGAGATTATATCATAGCTTGGTTAGCTTTTAACATTAAATTTCGGGAAACTATTCTTTCTCACTGATACAGAAAGTTTTCCAAAACGGAAAACTTTTTTCTGATTTTAACGTGGATAATATTCCAAATCCGTTTATTTCACCCCAAAGACATATATAGTTTTTAGATACTTTACCCTTAGCGAAAAAAGGATGTGTTAAAAGTCTCCGCAACTATCGTTTGCTTCATAAGTTATAGACTATTTTTTCACTTTCGACAAAACCTTTCTTTCCAATAGAATGAAAGAAATTATAATTTTTCTATTTCTTCTTTCGAAAGCCCGGTAGATTTCATAATAATATCGTCAGCCACACCTAATTCTTTCAAATTACGAGCTGTTTCTTCTTTACCTTTTTGCAATCCTTTCTGTAATCCTTTTTGTAAGCCTTTCTGTAAGCCTTTCTGTTCAGCAAAGTCCAACGTATTAAAATAATCGTTATAAACTTTCCATTCTTCTTCATACTGGGCTCTTTCCTCCTGGGTCATATTTGCTTTGGAAGCCAACTTTTCAAGTCGCTCGAAGACGGCCTTGCGAGCCTTGAAAGGCATCCGGTCAAGTGTATCCATATGCTTTAGTATATAAATCCAGCGTTCAAAATCATTTTCACATTCATCCTCTTCTTTGTTGAAGTTCGGCAGTTCGATAAAAATCTGCCGGAACTTGTTGCTGAAGAGCTTCCCCGTATCCCTGTCAGAAAGAACGATGTCCGTTCTGATTTTAGAGGGCATATCCTTATCCATCACGAAATTCATGAAGAACACTCCGTACACGGCATCCAACTGGAAGTTCCAAACTCCCCTTTTCGCTTGCTGCGTAATGGCCCTAGAAAGATAGAAGAGGGCACGATCTTTAAAATAAGGCTGTTCCCGGTTCTGCATTTCTACGATAATACGTTCACCGGTATCGGTTACGCAATAGATGTCGTAGATAAGACCTCGTTCTGTTTTTACTTCCGGCGGCTGTTCGTTGTTAAGGAACCTGATGTCGGTGATTACGTGCTCGCCTACGAGCAAATCGTTCAAGAAGTCGATTAACAACTCCTTTTCTACCTCTCTGCCGAATAAAAACTTAAAGCCAAAATCGGTAAAGGGATTGATAAATCTTCCCATTATATGCTGTGTCTCAATTATAAAACAAAGATAGAGTTTTTTTGTTGAATACGGTCAAGAATAGAAGAAAATAAATGGATACAAAAAAAGCTGCCTCATTCAGAAATATTTCTGTCTTAAAAAAATTATCATCAAAATTCTCGTTTCCGCCATATTTCCGAAAAAGTATTTTCGGAATACGAAAAAAAGAAAAGCTGCCTCGTCCATTCGAGACAGCTTCTTTACTTGCTCCTTACTTATGTTTACTCTATGAGTTGCTACACGTTTTTTTTACTTGTTCCGCGAGCTACGTGCAGACGGCACGTTCTATGTTTTTACGTCATTCCGTTTCATACCTTTTTTTTCAGGTATGCCAAGCCTTTTCCAGCTAGCTAATCCTTTTCTGCCTTGCCGTTTCTCCGGTGGCGGAAACGCAGAACTGCTTCAAGAATATCCAGCAACTTCTCCAATAATAGTCTCATCCGTTTTCTTTTTAAAAGTTAATAATCCGTTTTATGTCCGTTGGGATCCGTTTATATATCCGTTGGGATTTGACTGTCAACCGTCAACCGTCGGTCGTGTCCGGCTGACAGTCAAGTTACCGGTTAAGCTGCCGGGTCCGGCGCTTCTCCGCTTCCACCACCAGGTTTATTATCGTCATCCGGGTCTTTGTCAATGACATCGTCGGCCACAAACGAACCCGCTACATCCTTGATGTGCACAAACTCCACTCCGGTGGTCAACGCACGGGTAGCACTTCCGTTGGCGGCACGAGTGTATTCGGGCGTAAACTGGCAACGCAATGAAGTGATCTGCGAACTGCTGACCTTATTTTCCAACTCTACCCCTTTCCCGTTTGCCTTGGCAATCATAGTAAACGTCCCCAAGCCTTCGAGGCGCACCGTGCGGCTATTGAGCAACTGTTCACGCATCACCGACATCAGGTTGCGAATGACGTTATGAACATCACCCGCTGTCAGCGAGGCTTTTTCTGCAATCAATTCCGCCATTTTCTGCGTATTGACCATTTTCCCGAATTTCACCAGACGGGGATAATAAAGTTTCTGTCCTTCCTTGTTGGCAAGCGTTGCCTGATACGGTTTGTAAATTAATGGCATACTTTTTTTCCTTTCTTCTTTTTAATGATTAATGAATAAATTCTATCTGTAACCGATTACGAAGGCAAAAGTATAGGAAAGGAAAAAAGCAGAGGAACACAATGTGACAACTCGTCACAAGAGACAACAAAAAGACACAATTTCTACACAAGCTATGCCAACAGAGGCTTCTGTACAAAGCAGAACCACTTGGCATAAAAAAGCGTATCTTCGCATTCACACAGGATAAACTTAAAAGAAACAGATAAGTTCCTGTCACTGATTAATGGCTATTTTTTCAGGAGTAATCCGTGCCTAAATTATGATATAAACGAATTATGATATAAACTAATTATGAACACCTACTAATAATAGAAAGTACCGACAATGAAAACAGAAACAACAGTAACCTCCGTCAGCCCAAAAGAAATGCCGGAGACGGCAAACTCTACCCGCATACAGACTTACAGCAAAAGTCAGCTGGCCACACTTTATCTACCTCACATACAGCCTGCCTCGGCACGCCGCACCCTCCGCAGTTGGATTGCCCAAAATACGGCATTACAAGCCGCACTCGCCCAAACCGGCTACAGTGAAAAGGCAATCTTACTTACTCCGGCTCAAGTTGGACTATTCTTCAAGTTTTTGGGAGAACCCTAAAAAACAAATACGGCACGGAAAGGAATGAAAATAGAGTGATTTAAATGGATATTTGACATCGTAGTGTCCGAGCAGGATTTCCCTTCAGCCTACAAGTAATTTTTTAGACACGGATGACGCGGATTTTTAAAGCTGCACAGCTATTTAAAAATCCGCGTCCGTTATCCGCGTCTAAAAGATAAATTCATAACCGGGCAAAAATATCACCCGAAGCCGCTTTATTCCGAGGGTTCTTCTCCCGACGGTTTCATAAAATCGGCAGTGACCTCCGCTTTAAAACGGACACCGTCATGAAGCCGCAGATTCAGTTTGACAGTTACATTCGTTTCGCTGTTACGCTGCACATAAAACGTCCCTGTGACCTTTCTATACTGCGAGTAATAATAAATTGGATCTTCGTAGATAAAAACATACTGGTCGTTGTGATAGAGCGAAGAAGCATCCACCACCTGCCCTTCCCAATACAAATGAAGAGAAAAAACAAAATAAGTATCAGCCTTTCCTTCCTCCATCTTTTCCGGCGAAAGAACACAAGTTAAATAGTCCCCATCCACAGAAGCCACACCGGACACAATATTATTCGCCACTCCCCGAAAAGAATAAGTACCGATGGAAGGCACTTCCTCCACGCCCGGTCCGGGAGTTACCGAATCATTATCGTCGCTGCATCCGACGAAAGCCAACAGTAGCCCCGACAAAGCAAACAGGTTCAAATATTTCAGTAAAATTTTCTTCATGAATATACTTCATTTAATCATTATTCTATTACGGTCGTCGCCCCCTTATAGTAACCGGACAAGCTGCTATTATCGTACTGCACAATAGAGAAAATATTGAATGTCATTTCAATTTCACTCCCTTGAAGAGCCACAGAAGCATTGCCGCCTGCAGCCAAATGACCGTTCGTCGTATTAGCCTGATTATAAGTGACTCCTTCGTAGGCGATCGATATCTTCGCATTTTCCGCGCTACCGGAAAATCCGTGAACAGCTCCCTCCATCATGCTCTTCGGCACACGTACCACCGCATCCGCTGCCGACATTCCGGCTACGGTAGTGATACCTGCCTGCCGGGAAATATAAATAACGCAAATATCCACATCCGTCTTATCTACCACTACCGACTGGATAGTCACCGGAGTGCCGCCCGCCCCCAACTGATATTGATTCGGGATCGTCGTATCATATACTTTGAAAGTACCGTTGTAGTTGCCCGATATTTTAAGACTATTATCTCCCAAATATTTGAGGTCGAGCGTCAACGAGTATTCATTATCTGCCGATTTCGACACGCTGAATGTACCTGCCGCGTCTTCCAGATGTCCTTTAGAAACTTCGATTCTTTCTTCATCATACGGATTATAATAAGTAAACTCAAAAGCCAGATTCGTAGTTGTTATATCTACTTCCTGTCCGTCCAGTCCTGTATTCGGAACAAAAAGACGTACGTAATATGTATTTACATTATTCAGATCTGCAGCAGATGAAATCCCTGACGGAGTGAGATACAAGGCAACTCCTTCATTGGTCTTTTCATAAAAGGTAGCCTTGATGTCACGCGTATTTTCTCCATTCAAAGTCAAAATATTGGTAGTACTTTGCTTTATATCAGTGTAACTACCTTCATAAGAGCCTTTGAACTTGTCACCCGAAAGCAACGTAAAGCTGAAGGTTATTTTCACGCTTTCATCTGTCTTTTCTACTTTGAGCTTACCAGCCGAACATAGTTCAGACCATCCGTAAGGATCTACTGCATCAATATCATCGGCTCCCAAGTTTGTCATATTATAGAAAGCATACTCCGCGTCTCCACTAGAGGTTATATCAATTTCTTGTCCGATCATTTCGGGAGTAATGGCCAGCATCAGATATTCGGCATCAGATATATCCTCTACCGTAGTCAACCCGGTCTCCGGGCTTAAATAAACATACTGGAAACCTCCCAGTGTGGTAGCGACAACCGACTTCAACGGGCGCACCTCGTCCCCAAAAGAATATTCACTCGGAAGCTTTTCCGGAGCTTTGTAAACGCAATCCGCCTCACCCGTAAATTTGCCGCCACTTTTCAGTGTAAAGTCGAAAACAGCTTTCACGGCCGATGTTTCATTTTCTCCCGGTACCATTGTCACGGTGATCTTTCCCTGCGTCAACACGTCTTCCCATCCATCAGGGCTAACGGCGACAATCGCCTCTCCGTCGGCATCCATGTAGTAAAACGCATAATTGTCGTTATCAGAATTACCTACCGTGACCGGAGTGCCTACCAGTTTTTTATCCACTCCCAACATTATATATTCCTTACCGCTGTTCATAAAGTCTTCCATCGTTTCCAAACTTTGCAACGGACTCATACATACGTATACAATACCTTCCTGTTCAAAGCAAGATACCGATTTCGCTTGTACCGTCTTATCTTTGTACGTATACGTATTAACCGTTTCCACCGGTTCCGGTTCAGGCTCCGGTTCAGGATCGGGTGCCGGATCATCGCTACTACATGCCATAAAACAACTCATGGCCAACATGAATAAGAAAAAGGAAATAAATCTAATTTTCATATCTTTCGTTTTTGGGGTTAATTATAAAATCGTATAATTGAAAAAACAATGCTATCGGACAGATAACGCCATCACCCAAATGAGGCGCTCCGTTCTGATTTACGGATGATAGCCGAACACATTGATGGGAGTATCCTGCGAAAAGGTGCTACGCACATGATGTGGGTGTGCTTTATCACAATCGATAAAGTCTATGGTCAGCGTATGTTTGTCACCGTCACGCACCACGGTCATCGTTCCGGCGTCTATACGTGCATATTCCTTCATGGTTCCGTTGGATATTTTCTCGTACCAGGTTCCTGCCGGATACGTAAATACATTGGGATAACCCGAAGCAATGCCTCCCGGTTTCAGGAATTCGCGCAGGATACCTTTCGATTCTTCGTCACGTGCCACTACTTTATACGTACCAGCCGGAATACCTTGTGTCACATCCGTAGCCCATTCTACAAAAAATTCCACCTTCAGCACTCTCCCGTTGCCCGTCGGCCATGTTTCGGCAAGACCTACCCCCTCTTCTGCCAAGTAGAGCTCGAGTACCCGGCACGATTCGTCTTGCAAATAATAAAAATCGGCCTTATCTTGCAGACGGACCTGCGCCCATTCGTTCAGAGTGAGATCGGCGTTCAGCGTAGAGTTCGGAATTTCTTCCGTACTTCCATGACGGTCGATAGTAGTCAATTTTCCCGTATAAGTGAAATAACGTTTGAGCGACAAGTCACCTACCAAAACGCCACTGATTGTATATTCGCCGTCGGCACTCCGTTTCACGGTCATTTTACCTCCGGAAAGCAAGTCGGCATCGACACTGGTGGAGTGTGCTTTCACATCACCGTAGAAAGAACCGGCAGGCACCTCCACTTTCCCGGTTGGCAGATCCATTTGGTTCATGTAGCCAAGGTTGAATGTCCATTCATTAAACGTGTATCCGTTCGGTGCCGCATCAAAGGTTCCTTCGGGAAGCGGAAACTCCGTGGTTCCGGAAGCAAACGGAGGAACGTTCAGGCTGAACGCCATTATCTTGCCCGGCCCTATCGGATTACCGGCAGCATCCACTTCCATATCCGTATAAAGAGTGAGTACAAAGTGATCCGTCCCCACTCCGTCTTCATCTCCCCAGTACACCAGGTTGGAGTTGATAAACTCTACGGTTTCAGGAGTCGGTTTTCCATTTTCTCCGCCGGTTTTTTCGCCCTCCGGATTTTCTGTGTCATTGTCGCTGCAAGCGGTCAACGCACATACAGACGCAACAGCGAACAGCCAGACACCTAATAAATTCATTAATTTTTTATCCATATAAGAGTTATTTTATATCGTTACAACATTAAAAAGAACTTCCGTAGTCCCCCTGGAGGCAATAAAAAAGGCGGAGTAATCCCGGGAAAAAAACTCCCGTTTTCCACACGGGTAGTCCTCCCCGCCTGTCATATATGTAAAGTTAAAATTAAGAGAGGGTTATTAACCTCTCATTCCGTTTCACAACGGTAGTTCTTTTCTTCATACATCTATTCCGGAAACGTTATATCCGGTTGATTCATAAGTTGCAAGTTTCCAACTATTTAAAGAGCGCAATGTCAGGGAAAAGAATATAGTCTTTCAATGCTGCCGTAGAAAACTGCTGTCCGTCGAACAATGCTATCGCAAGATAACACCCGCTCTCCGGCGCACCGGCTACATCCTGATAACTCATCCCGATAGAACCATCCTGATAAAGCACAGGAGCAAATCCGAAATTACCTTTCGCATAAATGTTGGAGGAAGCTGCTACGGAAAAGCCGTATAATGTTTGTAAAACGACATCCTCTTCCAGTGCTGTGTCATCAGCTGTCCTGTTCATTGCACTATTGGCTGTTTCATCCACCTCCTGCGTCAGAACAAAATCTTTCTGCGCTGCGCCGATAGGAACTACAAAAGCCCCATCCTCGTAGGTAGCCTGCAATGAAATCGTAGCCTTCGAAGGATCTTTCAAATACTGCGCCACCGGAGTGCCGGCTAACGACATTTTTAGCGTATATCCATCACCTTCCGCATCTTTCGTCACCTCCGTAGCCGAGAGACGATATGCCTTATCTATCTTTTTCGTATCCCATTTCACATAAATCTGGCTGTCCCTCCATGCTCCGAGCAAGTCACTCGCTTCATACTGGTAGACATAATAGAAAAACTTCCGTCCCTCATTCGTACTGACCATCAGTTGGCAGGCACGCGGATTTCCGGTTTTGTTCTCTTTCAGTACGAGCAGGAAGCCTTCCTCTTTCGAGGCTGTAGGGACTTCCACCCAATCGACTCCTTTCTGTATACTCACCTTGAAATCAAACGAACTGTTGACCCGCACCACAGTCTGTGAAGGAGCATTTCCGAGCCGCAACACCTGTTGGTCGGTATCGGGCGCAAAAATATTACCAGCCTGTGTCACCACAATCTTCTGTTCGTTGCTACCATCGCTTACGGTCACTTGCGTGGCACGTGACACATATTCATAATTAGCCCTGGCGAGTAATGTGATTTTCTCGTTTGTCACTTCGATCACCCTGCACCAGTCCGCACCGGAAACAGCCGTCAGTTCTCCGGCAGCCTGCAAAGCCACTTCCACCGTTCCACCGCCGGCAACCAGATCGACATCCGTGTCCACAATGCGGAAGCCCTGCGGCGTTTCATCGTTTTCCGTGCCGCACGCTGTCATCAGCAGGCAGCATACGGATACTACTATCATAAATAACTTGTTCATCATACTATTCTTCTATTGTTTTTTTTACCAATCTGATTGACGCAACTGCATCCGTGTATCCGATGAAAGCTGCGTCCTCCTCCTGCGAGTTGTACACTCCGAAGATGAATCCGGAAACTTCCCCCATCCAGACTCCATTGTCCACCAGGTAAATGCCGTTAGTGGTAGCATAGCTAATCAGTCCGATAGACTTATTGCGGAGCACATAATCGTTCATTACGTCCCACATAGCCAGATAAACATATCCGCCCTGTACCTTTTCGAGAAGTTGCGGAGAGACGGAAAGTCCGCCACGCGGCTTGTCATACATCACCAGAATATCATATTCCAACCCTTTGAGCCAGTAACTCTTCCCGTCTTCGTTCTTCAATAGCCGGACTTCCTGCGAGGCCACTTCCAGTTGTCCCGTTTCATCGTTCAGGCGGTAAAAATCCATCTGATAAGTGCCCGGATAATAATCATAGCTTTGATACCCGGCAGTGTAGACACCCGCCAGTTTGACTCCCGTAGCCCCTTCGTCGATACAGACAAAGCTGATAAGCTCGTTCTTCCAGACAAAATTCTGCATCGTCTGCCCGTCTATCGTTACCGGTTCATGGAAACGTAGTCCGTCGGCGGTAAACATAAAAGGCACGGTTTTCTGATGCACTTTTCCTATTTCGTCGTAATAAGTCACGATAAACGTATAGTTGCTGCGAATCATTTGTCCTGTGTAGAGTCCGTCCATCAGTAAATCATATTCATAAAAGAAAGCATCGTCCTCCACCTTCTTAATTTTGGTGAGATATTGCTTCCACGTCTGGTCTTCGGTAAGTGCCTTCATCACAATCCGGTTGCCGTATTTTTTGCCTTTCAGTTCGATACGCTCGGCAGAAGCACTCGAAATAATAAATTCGTAGTCGCCTCCGAGCGTCCCGTTCGGGTCGTCAGACATACTTCCCTGCGGCTGCCCGAAATAATGCACCAGATAATTATAGGTATCGAATGACAACATCGTCGCCTGTTCCGACTTAACGCTATAGAGCGAACTGACCGTCTCATCTGCTTCCGACATCTGCGAAGCCATTGTCACCCGCTGACCATCAAACCTGCAAAGCAGGGTGATGCCTCCAAGCGAATAATCCTTGCCGATGTAATATTCCATCACCCAGCCATTCGGAGCCGCTTTCAAAAGTTCGCTGCACCGGTTCACATCGGCTGTGGCACGGTTGGCAGACGAATCGTCAAAGTAGTTCTCCTCCTGAAAGAGACATGACTGCAAGCCCAGGCAGGCAAGAGCTAACAAGAGGTATATTGTTATATTCTTCTTCATAGTGATAATGTATAATTAAAATTCATACTCATTGAATCGTACTCAAGTCAATTTCGGTAATTTCCTGCTGACGACGCAGTACGATTTTGCGCAGTTCGTTGAGGTCGATTCCCCAAGTATCCCGCATATAGTTGTAAACAATAGCAAACTTTTTATTGATAGTGGCTGCACCCGTTTCTCCGGCAGCCCTCAACATATTATCCCAGTAGGTCTGCGTGTGGGTGACGTACATGGCTATGTTTTCCACGAAATCCTCGTTCGCCTGATTCATGGCATAGGCGGTCACGAAGCCGTCGGGCCACGCTATATCGTTTGTACGGGGCATGGCTCCCTCTGCAGTCATGTAGTAGTACCAGTCGGCTCCCACATATTTCCCCTCCGAGATCCGGTTGAAAGAAGGGTCGAAGTTCCGTTTCTGGTGCAGGATATGAGCGAACTCATGGTGCATCGTTTCAAAGTAATAGTTGTTCAGTTTTTCGATATTGATTTTCTTCACGTTGAGGTCGTTCACGTTGTAAAGCGTGATTTTCTTTCCGCCTTCTGCCGTACCGAGTACCATATTCCCGCTACTTTCGTAAGCAGGCGATCCGATGAGATGAAAGGTTTTAGGCACATATACGCGGAGAAAATCGATTCCAGCCAGTTCTACATAAGCGTCCATCCAGACGTGCTTGATGATTTTGGACAGTGCCACCGCTTTATCATAATCGGCAGGTACAAGATTGTATTTATGGTCGCTTTCGATGTCCTTCATGCGATACATGAAATCGATGTTGTAGGGATATGTGTAGTTGTCGAGCAACCAATCGTCGAAAGCGTTCCTCTCCACCGGCTCGGTGGAGAAAATGCTGTGCGCAGTATCTATTTCGTCGTCATTGTTGCAAGCTCCCAGGCAGACTGCGGTAAGGGCAAGCAAAAAATAAATGAGCTGTTTTTTCATAACTTCCACTTTTTTCTTTGTTAATTTCTTCTCGGGTTGGGTTGTATTCCCGCCACGATCACACTCCTCGGAATTTGGATTGCATAACGCAAGTCGTTCGGAGGCATTTCGTCGGTGACACGCTGGTTGGCCATGTCACGGCGATAAATCAGGATGCCATATCGCTTGATGTCGGGCCAGCGCATCCCTTCATGCAGGGTGGTGATACGACGGATATGCAGGATGCAATGGATGAAATTTTCCTGCATTCCCTCTTCAATTGTAAAGTCGGGGGCCAGTTGTTTTTTCGGTGTCTGTTGGGTGAAGGGGGTGTAAAAATTCATCTTGTTATAATAGGTGTTGATCTGTTCGGGTGTCAGCACCGATTTGTTGCGGGTGTAGGCACGTTGCCAACTCGTGATGTCGGCTGCCGACTGGGAGTACATTTTCTTCAGCGCGTATGCTTCGGCACGACAGAGCAAGGTTTCATCCATAGAAAACAGTACAGGCATATAATAAAGGTATGAGCCCTCATAAAGTCCGCTCTTACGCAGAATACTGGCAACAAACCCGTTGGTGGAGAAAGGTTTCAGATAGAAATAATCCGAACTGCCCCACAATCCTGAAGACAGACAGGTTTCGCTGGTAGCGAGCGTCTGGTTGTGGAAGTAACGCGGACCTATCAGATAGTCACTCCCGATTGCTCCCCAGTTGGAAACGGTGCTGCTTATCAACAGGTTGGCTTCATTGGAAGAGGCGATATAGGCATCTGCCTGCACGTTTCCGTTCACGGAAAGATTACCCAACGCTTCCCAGTTGCGCAGCAGATCGGCAGGATTAGTCCCCAATACACGGGTGGCAAAATCAATCACACGGTCGCAATTGGAAAAATCGGGCTTCATATAATAAAGGTAGAAACGGGCGGCAAAGGCATAAGCGGCTTTACGGGTAAAGTGATATTTGGGTACAGAGTAGCTGTCGTCCGAAATCAAGTCGATCCCTTCGAGGAGGTCACGCTCCACTTTTCGGTACACTTCTTCCAACGTGCCTCGTTCGTAACGGGGAGATACGGTGGTTTCTACCTCTTCCATATAAGGCACTCCTAAAGATTGGGAGGCATGAGTGTCGTAGGCGTTGCAGAAGATATTCGCCAACATGAAATGACAGTAGGCACGGCACACGAGCGCTTCACCTCTCTGTGGGTCGAGTGACGCCGGATTTCCTTTTTCTTCGATGGCATTGAGCGCCATATTGGCGGCGGCTATTGCGCTGTAGTAACCTCCCCAAAGAGAATTGGGCGTGTCCTGATATTCTTCCTTGGTGTCTTGCCAGTGGTAGCACTCTTGTTCGGAAAGCTTGTAGTAACCGTAGGTAGGGCCACTATCATCAGAGTTATCGCTGTAAAGCTCGAACAGTTCGTTGGGCGACACGTCGGCATACGCCGATACAAGCAGTTTGGCTATTTTCTGGTCGGTGTTCAACTCCGTACGGTTGTCCGGCATTTCGTCCAGAAAGCCGTTGCAGGAGACGGTGGTCAGACCTAAACTTGCGGTCAGTACCAGTGCAGGGAGTATATGGTTTATCTTTTTCTTCATCTCTCGTATGTTTTTAGGTTGATTCTCTATTCTTTACTTACAGTCCCAGGCGCAGGGTGAGGGTGAACTGGCGGGGTACGGGCGATGCTACACCGCCGGTATTCACAAATTCCGGATCCTGCCCGTTCAGTTTCTTGTCGGCATAAATCAGGAAGAGGTTAGTGACCTGCAACTTAAGCGACAAGTTGGAAATTTTGGCAGGGGCAATCCAGCTTTTCGGGAACTCATACATCAGTGATATTTCCTTCATACGGATAAAATCGCCTTTGGCAATACGCTCCGTGGAGTAGTTGTAAGCATTGTAAGCAAGATAGAGCGAGGTATTCGCCTGATATTGCGGGTCGCTTATTATCACTGGTATATTGGTTTTCGCCTCATCGCCGGAGACTGTCCAACGATTCTTAAACTCACGCGGCATGGCGGTGAGGTCGGAGTATTTATAGTTGAACACAGGGTCCAGTCGAACTACGTTGCCGAAAGAATAGGTCATAAAGACATTCAGTTTGAAGCCTTTGTAAGTGAATACGTTACCGAAACTTCCTGTGACAGTAGGGTCGGTAGGACCTTCATATTTCAGATAATCAAGTTTCTCCCGTTCCTGAAAGTTGACACCGGTAGTGGTCAGTTTTCCGTCAATCAGATACTGTGGAATACCGTCCGCGTCGAGCCCTGCAAAAGGGATGGAAAACAGTCCGCGCACGGGATAGCCTTCACGGGCGAAACCGTTGCCGGATACCAGTTCCATCATGCTGGTGAGTCCTTTCAGTTGGGTCACTTCATTTTTGGCGTAGGAGAAGATAAAGTCCGTATTCCACGAAAAATCTTTCGTGCGAATGTTGCGGGTGGAAAGGGTGAACTCCACACCGTGGGATTTCATCGTGGCTACGTTGGCATATTTGTTGATGAAACCGCCCACTCCCTGCGTGGGAACTACACCGATCAGGTCATAGTTGTTGCGCTGATACCAGTCGGCAGAGAAGTTGATCCGGTTTTCGAGCAAACCGAGGTCGATGCCGATGTTCAGTTCATGCTTTTTCTCGTAGGTGAGTTCGCTGTTCTCGATGTCCTCGATGTAAAGTCCCGTTTCCTGAATATCGGTAAAAGGACGATAGGGAGAGAAACTGCGGATGATGGCTTGCGAATTGGTTACTTCCGCCGGACCGCGATCGGCAGTAAGAGAGTAAGAAGCTTTCAGAGTCAGGTTGGAAAGAGTGGGTTGGAGCGCTTTGAAAAAAGCTTCCTCATGCACGTTCCATGCACCGGACAAGTTCCACGTGGGCAGCCAGCGTGACGAACGGCTGCGCCCCATGCGGTTGGTTCCTTCATAACGAAAAGTTCCGTTGAGCGTGTAACGGCCGTCATAAGAATAGGTGGCGTTGAGAAAGCTCGCAATGCTACGGGTTTCGGAGTGCCCCAGACTGTAATAACGCGAACCGGACTCTATTCCGTTCTTGAAAAACTGATAGACGTAGGAAGGGATTTCCCCCATCGAATATTGCATTCCCCAGCCCTGAAAGGAAGAATATGCCTTTTTAAGACTGTTCACTTCCATACCGGCAAAGAAGTTAGTGATGTGTTTTTCGGCAAAAAGGTGATTCCATGAGAGGGTTCCGCGGAAATCGAGCCCCAACATACGGCGGTCCTGGCGCTGGTAGATTCCCCCCTCGGGCAGCAGGGTGATAGGCAGGGCGTATGGATTGTCGGGGTCTTTATAAAGCAATCCGTTTTGTTCGCGGATGGTGGCGTCGTCCATACCGGTACGGTAGGCAACGGCTTGGTTGGCATCGTCGAGCACGTTGTGTTCCTGCGACGAGGTCTGGTATCTCACAGCTCCGAGGGCACTTAATTCAAGTCCTTGAATCACTTTCCATTTCAGCTCGCCTTGAAATTTCACATCTACCATGTTGATTTCGATGTAGTTATTATCCAGTTCGTGAAGAATGTTGAATGGAGCGTAGTTGCTGATATAATCCGCAGACGGGTCGAGCGTACGGCTCGTATTGAGCGCGTAAGAATAAGGGTTGATATCGAATCCGCGTGACATCTTTCCGGAAGCGATGTCGAGGGTAGAGCTCATCGTTCCCGGTGCGTTTTGCTGACGGTAGGAAGCGTTAGAGATCAGGTTGATCGACAGGTTTTTATAAAGATTATAGGTGGTGTTTACGTTGGCTGTGTAACGCTTCACTTTGCTCTGCTTGTACCAGCCCGGATCGAGCATAGCGCTCAACGAGGCATAGAAGGATGATTTTTCCGTTCCGGCGGTGACGCTGACGGAATGATTCTGCGAAATGGCATTGGTGAAAAGCACGTCGAACCAGTCGGTGTTACGCATTTCCGCTTCACGGAGATAAGCATTGCGGGATTCGGGGGTGTTGAGAAGTCCGCGCTGGCCGTTGCTGTTATTATACTCGTCGATGAGACGATACATACGACCGTACACTCCCGTGTCTTTGGTACGGAAAAGGTCGGCACTGTTCAGCCAGCCTTTCTGCTCCATCTCTTTATAGATACCCATCTGTTCCTGCGAATTCATGATATTGAATTCTTTGTAACTGGGTATGGCACGGGTGGTAAACTCACCGGTATAACTGATTTTGCTGACTCCGGCACGGCCTTTTTTGGTGGTGACCACAATCACGCCTGCCATCGCACGTGCACCGTAAATGGAAGTCGCCGATCCGTCTTTCAATATCTGAAAGCTCTCGATGTCGTCGGAATTCAACCCGGCTATGGCGGAACTGATTAATGTCTCCGCATCACCGGAGGAAAGATCGTCGGGACCTACGTCGATGGCATCTTCAAGAATCACTCCGTCTACTACCCAAAGGGGCTTGGAACTTCCGTAAATGGAAGTAGCACCGCGCACACGAATCTTAGGAGCGGTACCGAAAGTACCCGAAACGTTCTGAACGGAAACTCCTGCCGCACGACCTTCCAAGCCGCGACTGATGTCGGGCAGACCGTCCAGTTTCACATTATCGGCATCCAATTGTTTGGTGGCTCCCGTAAACAGGCGTTTGTCCATCTTTTGCATACCGGTCACCACCACTTCCTGCAATACTTCGGAGTCGGATTTCATCATCACCTTAATTGTCCCCGGCTTAATAGGAACATCCTGCGGCTTCATGCCGACATAGGTGATTCGCAAAGTTCTTGATGAACTTATACGTTTCATAGCCCATTCCTCCGCAAATATCTAAATATAAAGTCTTTAATAAACATAAAAAAGAAGATACCTAAAGAGAATACAAGCAAACAAATGCGGAACTATAAGATAAAAATAATCTTCCTTTTTTGCCTTTAATCTACTTTTTTCGTCTTTTACCGGTTTACTGAAGAGGTAGAAAATATCTTTTATATAATGACCTTTCCAGTTCCCAAATAGCTTTTATCCTGAACTCCAAGTGACAATATAAAAGATAACGGTCACGAAATTCATAATCTTCCCGAAAACTATCCTTTTTCTACCGATAGATGCTAATTAATGATTTTTCATGTGTTATTAAACATCTTATCAGGCTATTTTATCACATTTAAATATCAAAAAGAAACTTCTTTTGAATTATTAACCATCACAAAGGCATAGAAATTCACTTTTACACACTCGTTTCATCTGCATTTCTTTTTCATCAATAGTATTTTGTCTATACAGTTCAATTTCGCATTTTTTTTCATATTTTTCTTTGTTTTTCTAAAAATGTGCTTACTTTTGCAAATAATTAAATAACAAAACAGACTATTCTACTATATAAAAACTATATGAAAAGAAAACTAACGCTGTTATTAACTTGCTTATTAGCAAGCATTAGCCTGACAATTGCCCAAACCTCTAAAAAGGTAACAGGCGTTGTCTTCTCCGAGGAAGACAATCAACCTGTCATAGGGGCATCTGTTGTAATTAAAGGTACATCTATCGGAACTACCACTGACCTTGATGGAAAGTTCGTGATTAGTAATGTACCAAGTTCATCAAGAACTTGGTAATCATTAGTCCATTCCTTCTATTTTCGTCTTTAATTCTACTTTTTATTGTTCCTCTTTCTCCCTATCTCCTTCCTTTTCCATAGGATCCTTAACCAGTTTTTTGGAGGTATGAAATCGAATTTCAATGTCTATATGGCAGTCATTATCCACCGTGCAGTCTATATCTGCCGAATCGTCAACAATTAGATTTAAAACATGACACAACACTTCGGGAAATCCGGGAATAAATTCAGACTTTCCAATGATACAAGCAGAATAATTATGAATAGTTGTCCAATCGGGGATAGGACTCTGACCGTCAAATTTACATTTACACATACGTCCTATTGAAGAGCGCGAACAATTCGAATGGTTCGCCACATATCTTTCAGGAATATTATTCAACTGTTCTATCTTAAAAATACGATCCACCACCGCTTTCTTCACATCGTCGTCACTATGACGGACACCGGTTGTTTTACTCTGTTTATCTCTACTTTTTACTTTAAATTTCTTGCTTTCCTTTTTCATAATTTATTTTTATATTATTCCACAAAAGTCCGATATTTCTTTTAACATTTGTGTTCAAGCATGACACATTCGTTCTTATTCCATGAATAAATTTAAATATGGATAGATTTGGAGGTACCCATTTTCTACCCAACTGACATAATCAAAAAAAACAGGTCGAATCTTTTAATGCATCGACTCATTCAAGCATGACACATTCGTATCCATTCTTTTTTTATGCGTCAAGCTTGGACAACCTTTACGCAACTCATCTTCTACCTTTGCCACCGTAATCAAAAATAAACCGAATAAAAAAAATGACTGAAATCAAAAAGAATCATTCACTTCAACGGATACGGCTTATGAAGCAGGCCGCTGTCATCCGGCAAAGTAATGGCATGAGCCGACACGATGCACTCGTCACGGCTCACCGGATAGGAAAGCTTATCCGACAAATGCATCACGGAAACGTCTGTTTCCGATATACCAAGCAGGATGGAACCATCCGTCGTGCCACCGGCACACTCATCGGCTACGAACATAGTTTCCGCCGCCCGTACACACCAAAACCGGAGAACACATTTGTCGTCTATTACGACATCGATGCCAAAGGCTGGCGCACCTTTCATGCTGAAAATTTTCTGGATATCGAAGTGGAATGAATCTACAGGAAAAAAGGATGAACCTGCAGGAAAAAGAATGAATCTACTGAAAAAGAAAATGAACCTACAAGAAAAAGGAATGAATCAGCAAGAACGAAAAGAGTGGGAAGCTCTTTGCAGACAGTATAATGTAGACTCCCTGCAAGAAGCGATTCAAGGTTGCCGAGAAGAATTAGAATTTCTCATTCACTGTGCCGAACGGCTCGAACCTCCTACAGAGCAAGATGAAGACAGCAAGAAACGCCGTTTAACACATACAAGAAACGCCGCTTTTCCACACTAGGAAGCGCCGTTTAACAGATGCAGGAAACGCCGTTTCTCCTTGCCAAATTCAGAGAAGCGACTATTTTTTAACAGAGTATAATTTTATTAACATTTATCAGTATCAAGTATGGAAAATTGGAGATTTATTGAAGAAAACCCCGACTATATGATTTCAGATCATGGGCGGGTATTGAGTTTCAAGGGCAAATCGAAGTTAATTCTTTGCACTAAAATCATCGGAACCGGTTATGAAACGGTATCACTCCTGAATAAAGGAATTTGTACCGATTACAACGTCCACCGCTTAATTGCCAAAGCATTTATTCCGAACCCGAAACATCTGCCGCAAATAAACCACCTTGACGGAAACACAATGAACAACCACGTGTCAAACCTTGAATGGTGCGATGCATACACCAACACGATGCACGCCATCCGCACAGGATTACGCCCCACCGGAACAGGTTCCCGCAAAACTCCCTGCGCCGTAACGGATGCGAAAGGAATCATTTTACGTGCCTATCCGTCTATGAAAGAAATGGGCAGAGAGGAACGCCTGAAACCGTCACACCAACACTGGCTCATCCTGCAACTGAAACATCCGGATCGTGTATGGCTACATAACCTACGTGCAAGGCAACATCGGGGAAACGATTTCATGAAGGTTCCCTTTGCCAATTCATCGGCTTTATCACAACTGCCTGTCTTTTTAAACTCATTGGCAATAACGGATACGGCTGTACCACCGATTCACGCTCCCTTCACTCCGGTGCACCACTCGGTGACAAAGCAATATTACCGTCAACTGTCTGCAGAGGAGGCTGCCGCCTTCGGATTCACCTCCCCTACTATACGCAAACAAGAAAGGAGGATTTCACAATGAGAGACACCATCATCATCCATTGTTCCGCCACTCGTGCGGGACAGGATTTTACCGCTGCCGACATCGACCGCTGGCATCGTCAACGCGGCTTCCGTTCTATCGGTTATCACTTCGTCGTCCGTCTCGACGGCACGGTTGAACCGGGAAGGGATGTTGCCCTCGACGGAGCACATTGCACGGGATGGAATCATCGGTCTATCGGTATCTGCTACATTGGCGGACTGGACAGGAACGGTCGGCCTGCCGACACACGAACGGAAGCGCAGCGTGAAGCACTTGTCCGGCTGGTAGAAGATTTGCGCCTTGTCTTCCCTTCTCTGCAACAGGTGATAGGACATCGGGACACCAGTCCCGATCTTAATGGAGACGGTATTATCTCACCGAACGAGTATATAAAATCCTGCCCCTGCTTCGATGTAAAAGCGGAGTTTATTCAATAATTATCAGTTATTTATTATCAATTATTTACAATCAGTAATTTATCATCATGGCCCGCATTTCCAAACCCGGATTAGATTATTTTCCCCTCGATGTCAATTTTCTGCAGGACAGAAAAGTACGCCGCATCTCCTGTCGCCACCATGCGGCAGGGATTGCTGCGCTCACTTCACTGCTTTGCCTCATTTATAAAGAGAAAGGTTATTATATTTCGTGGAACAAAGACACGCTCTTCGACATCGCCCAGGAAGCGTGTTGCGAGGAGGAGGAAATGCAGGCCATCATTGATGATTGCCTGGCGGTGGGGCTGTTCGACGATCTTATATATAAGGAGTACGGTGTATTGACTTCACAGGCCATTCAGGAACAATATCATAAAATCATCACCGACAGCCGGAGAAAATACAAATTACCTCTGGAACATTTCTGGCTTATCAAGGAAGATTTTAAAGATGTAACAGAATCCCATGATTTTGCTACAACAATGCCACAAACAAAAGAGGAAACGGATACAGATATCAAAGGTAAACAGGAAATGGATATGGAAAATGAGAGCAAATCTGAAATCAAAAAAGACAAAGAGACAGAGAGACAAGGAAAATGTGAAAAAGAGAATGAGAGGATAATGCCGCCCGTTCCGTCAAACAGCGTTTTTCAGGCTTCGCCTGTCGTTGTAGAGGGTTTGTCTTTGGATAAATCGATTGGAAGAGAAAAAACGGAATCTATTGCGGAGACGGTTTCTGAAACAATTTCTGAAACAGCTCCGGGAACAGCCCCGAAAACAGTCTTAGAAACAGCTCCGAAAACGATTTCGGAAGGGATGCAAACGGGAGGGGGATCGGAAGCTATACTTCTACTAAATATGCAAACAATCGGTATCCGGAACGAACAGACAGTGAAAGCGATTGCCGCCCTTGCCCGACGTAAAGAACTGGGAGGTCCCGGCGGGATTTTATGGAAAATCCTTAGTTCCCAATACCGCCCTACCCTACTCAAAAAGAACGAACCGGGTGATTACATTCTTTGGGCGCTCAATCATCCGACGGAATTTGAAAACACATACAACGGGACACTGAAAAAGCTAATCAGGGGAAGATAAACCGGGAAAAAGTCTGAATATAAAAACGAAACACATAGTGCAATGTAAAACAAGGAAACACAATACGAACACCCAATAAAGAACAGGAGTGCCAAACACAACAAAAAAACAGGGAAGCACTTTATTTTTGCCGCAAAAAAGATAGAAAACCAAGAATTATCGTACCTTTGTAGTACGAAGAAAAAGCCTCTTTTTTAGGTATAAAGAGAAACGTCTCTTTGCAAAACAAAACATAAAAAAGAAACCACCTAAAACAATGAGCAAATTTATCAATCCGTTCACCGACTACGGATTCAAATTAATATTCGGCAGAGAAGTGTCTAAAGAGTTACTAATCGAATTTCTGAACGACCTGCTCGAAGGTGAACGAGTGATAACGGACTTACGGTTTTTGAATAATGAGCAATTGCCATTATATCCGGAAGGGCGAGGCATCATCTATGACGTGTATTGCACCACGGAGACGGGCGAAAAAATTATCGTTGAAATGCAGAATCGTATGCAAAGCAACTTCAAAGAACGCTCGATTTATTATTTGTCTCGTGCCATCGTCAATCAAGGAATGATAGGCAATGAATGGAAGTTTGACATAAAAGCTGTATACGGGGTTTTCTTGATGAATTTCATCATCGACAAGAACATAAAACTCCGCACGGATGTTATTCTAAGTGACAGGGAAACAGGAGAACTTTTCTCGGATAAGTTTCGGGAAATCTTTATCGCCCTCCCGCTCTTCAACAAAAACGAAGAGGAATGCGAAACGAATTTTGAACGTTGGATTTATATATTGAATAATATGGAAACTTTAAAACGCATGCCGTTCAAGGCACGAAAAGCTGTCTTCGAGAAATTGGAAGATATCGCTGATGTGGCTTCTATGTCTCCGGAAGACAGGGAGCGATACGACAATAGCGTCAAGGTGTACCGCGATTATTTGGTGACAATGGATGCAGCTGAACAAAAAGGGATGAAAGAAGGAATAAAAGAAGGGATGGAAAAAGGGATGAAAGAAGGCGCCCAAAAAGCCCAACTACAAATAGCCCGGAATATGAAAGCCAAAGGGATAGACAATCAATCTATTGCCGAATGTACTGATTTACCTTTAAGCATGATCGAAGAGTTATAGAGTAATTAGACAAAAGAAGTTAAAAGCACTCATCAATCCACAATCAGCCACCCTCTCTTGCAAATATATTTGTTATTTTTGCGGAGTAATAACATTATTACGTTCCAAAACAGATATTTGGGGCATAGCTCTAAAGGAGACATTAATTATGGGAAACAGTTTAAAAAAACAGAAAGAAGCTTCATTGGCTGCTAACAACACCAAAAAGAGCAAAGGTGAGAGACTTGGATGGAAATCAATAAGCGAATATAAAACTGTGTCTCTCAAAAAAATTGTCGGAAACGGGAATCGTGTAAACGAAACAAATATTCCTGTAAATACAAGTATAAGACTTGTACCGTAATGCTGGATAATATAAGGCCTTATAAGATGATATTTATTCAAAAAGCGTCACCAAATGTTGGTGACGCTTTTGATTTTGCATATATTTATAAGTTCTACTCAAACAGAAAAGATATCTGTCAAAGACTAAAATACATTGTCAGGGTTGAAGTTACCAATGATATTTTTGCCATCAAGTTTTATGCTGCCAGAGACAAAAAGCTCGATAATAAATATAACCGAATTCTCAAAATGCACAACTATACAGAAACTCTACGTATATTTATGACTTGTGCCAGCATTGTCCCTCTCATTTTACAAAAATTCCCACTAGCTTCATTTGTGATAAATGGTGCTCAAAGTTTAGATTTAGAATCTAACAAAATAGAAGGAAGAGCCAACAATCAAAGGTTCAGATTATACAAAAACATGGCTACCCAATTATTTGGTAAAGAACGTTTTGAACATTACGAATTTATAGAAATCAGTTCTTACCTGATGGTAAACAAAAAAGAGTGTTCTGATATAGAGAGAAAAAAAGACAGAATTAAAGAAACCCTTCTTAACCTATATGACATAGACAGCTAAAACAAAAGAGGTGAGTTCCCCTTCACAGGGTAGCCCACCTCTTTCTCTTCATACACAAACATTCAAATTATCAGGTACCAGATGTTAGTCAATGTAACGGATGCCATCCATTTTAAACATACCTCCCTACATACGGCCGCCACCCAAAGCCTGATACAACGTAATCACACCCTGAATTTCGGTAAAGCGGTTCGCCACTTGTGACAGTTGCGCGTTGAGCAACGTCTGTTGTGCCGTCAGCACTTCCAGATAAGTGGTGTTGCCATGCTTCATCAACAGGCTTGTGCTCTTGGCGGCTGTTTGCAAAGAGGCTACCTGCTTGTCATAGTAGTCGGCTTTCTCGCGGGCAGTTTGATACTGTACCAGTGCCTCGTTCACTTCCACACCTGCATTCAGCAAGGTTTGCTCAAAGCTAAGGCGGGCTTCCTCCTGTTGGGCTTTCGCTATTTTCAGTTGGGCGATGTTGGCGCCTTTATTAAATAGAGGCTGCGTCAGAGAAGCTACGGCGGAAGCCAGAAACTTACCCGGATTGACAATCATGCTACCCGCACTGTTGGTCCAGCCTGCGCTGCCACTCAACGTGATGGAAGGATAGAAAGCGGCACGGGCGGCATTTGTGGTATAGAAAGCCTGCGCCAACGAGAATTCTGCGCTACGCACATCGGGACGGTTGGAAAGCATCTGCAAGGGAACACCTACGGAGAAGTTTTCCGGCAACTGCTGGTTTCCCAGTTTGCCACGCTGTATCTCATGGGGAGTTTCAGCCAGCAACAACGCCAGTGAATTTTCCGCCTGATTGATTTGTTCTTTCAGGTCGAGCACGGTGGTACATATATTATAATAAGTAGCCTCCGTCTGCGCCAGTCCCGCCTCGTTCACCATACCGGCTTTTTTCATGGCACGGGTGGCGTTCACGCTTTCCTTCCACGCAGCTTCGGTGGCAACGGCTATCTCATATTGCGAATCGAGCATCAACAAAGTGTAATAGGTGTTGGCAACGGATGCCACCAATTGTGTCTTTACGGCTTGTTCATATTCCTTGCTCTGCTCGTAAGCGGCTTTCGCACGACGTTTTGCGGTGGTCACTTTTCCGAAAATATCCAGTTCCCACGAAGCGGTCACGGGCAGAGAGTAAGTCTGCGTCGCCTTTCCACGGTCGAAGCTGCTGGCAGCTCCTTCCGGCGCAAGGAATAAAGAAGGCAGATAAGACAGTTTGGACGTCAGCAAGGTAGCTTCCGCTTCTTTCACACGCAAGTGGACAGTCTGCATATCGGTGTTGCGCACGAGTGCCGAATCAATCAGGTTTTGCAAAGACGGATCGGTAAAGACCTCCCGCCACGAGAGGTTGCCGAAGTTTGCCGTATCGGCGGCGGCAACTGATTCGCTACCGTAAAGTCCTTCGGGGACTTCCGATACCGGTTTGTATTTATTATAGATACCGCAACTGCTCAAAACGAGTGTTGCTGCGGACAGAATTATTATTTTTCTCATTCAACTATAAATTTATGATATAAACTAATGAGGAGGACAGATTCACTGTATCCTAATTAAATGCTTATTTTATCTTTCAGACAGAAGAACAAAAGAACAAATATTGAAGTCATTGTCAACGTTCTATTACAATGATTGTATTCATTATATCAACTAAGTATTCTTGCATACTCATCTTATATTATCAGGCACGGATTACGCGGATTACATGGTTCCTCGAATGATGGCTGTTATTAAGCAACTGTCTAATCTGTATCTGAATTTATGATATAAACTAATGATGGTGATATACTTACATTAATTACATCGATTATATGATTACATTAATTACATGACTACATCGACTTTATCTTTTGTACTTATGTTCTTCTGTCTAAAAATCAGAATTACTCTTTTCCAGCCCTGGACTTTTCTTCCTCGCTCACTTTGATTTCCTCTTCAATCTGCCAATCATGCGTAGGGGCACTCTGTATGGGACGGAGACGTTCCTGCAACCATTGGAAAGCAATGAACAAAGTCGGCACGATGAAAAGCAGTGCCAGCGTACCGATAGTCATACCGCCAACTACCCCCGTACCCAATGAACGGTTACCGTTAGCTCCTACTCCACTAGACATCATCAGCGGGAACAGACCGAAAATCATCGTCAAAGCCGTCATCAGAATCGGGCGCAGACGGGCTTTGGCTGCGCTGACAGCAGAAGCAATCAGTCCCATACCGGCCTTACGGCGTTCGGCAGCATATTCCGTCAGCAAGATAGCCGTTTTTGCCAGCAGACCGATCAACATAATCAGACCCGTTTGCAGGTAAATATTATTCTCCAGTCCGAACATCCGGGCGAAAAGGAAGCTACCCATCAATCCGCAAGGCACACTCAAAAGAACGGCGAACGGAATAATGAAGCTCTCGTAGAGCGCGCTTAGAATGAGGTAAATCATCAGAAAGCAGATACCGAAAATAATCATCGTCGTGCCGCTTTGCTGGTTTTCCTCACGGGTGATACCTCCGTAGTCATAGCCGTAACCTTTCGGAAGAGACTGTTCCGCCGTTTCCTGCACAGCCTTGATCGCATCTCCCGTACTGTATCCATCAGCCGGCATCGCGTTCACCGCAATGGAGTTATACATATTGAAACGGCTCAACGACTCGGCACCATAGCTGCGGGTCAGTGTAACGAACTGGCTCAACGGAGCCATTTCACCATTGGACATACGCACAAAAGCGTTGTCGAGCGAAGTCTCATCCAGACGGAACATCGGATCGGCCTGAATCATAACGCGGTACACTTTAGAGAAACGGTTGAAGTTGGACACATACTGACCACCGTAGTAGCCGGACAGCGTACTCAACACAGCGTCGGGCGTGATACCTGCACGCTTGCATTTAGCCGCATCCACCTCTACCGTCCATTGCGGATAGCGCACGTCGAACGTCGAATAAGCCATTGCTATTTCAGGCCGTTGGTTCAACGCGCCCAAATATTGCTGGGTAGTGGTGAAGAACTCATTGATATCACCGCCCATCTTGTCCTGCATGTGAAGCTCAAGCGCATTACCCATACCGTAGCCCGGAATCATACCCGGTGAGATGGCGAACACACTGGCATCTTTAATATCGGCCGTAAGGGCATACACCTGTCCGATCACCGACTGCACATTATCCGCGTCATCCGGTCGTTCGTCCCACGGTTTCAGCTTGAGAATCAACATACCGAACGAACTTCCCTGTCCGGCCAGCAAACCGTAACCGGCCACTTTCTGCACGTGCTTCAGTTGAGGAATCGCCATCAGGCGTTTTTCGATGCGTTCCATCACCTCATCCGTCGTAGTGAGCGAACTGCCTGCCGCCGTACTTACATTGACGAAAATCACACCCTGATCCTCGTCGGGCACCAGACTGGTCTTTGTCGTATTCATCAGGAACACAAGCAACACTACGGAACAAGCCAGCAACGACCATGTGAGCCATCTGCGCTTGATAAAGAGCAATACAATCGTCTTATATTTATCCACCATCACATCGAAAGCCGAATTGAAAGACTTACGGAAACGTGCCGCAAAGTTGTTCTTCTGCGTTCCGTCTTCATTGATGTAAGGCTTGAGCAGCAATGCGCACAAAGCCGGACTCAAGGTCAACGCATTGATGGCCGAAATACCTACTGCCACCGCCATCGTCAACCCGAACTGTGTATAGAACGTACCGGAAGTGCCGCCCATAAAGGACACCGGAATAAATACCGCCATAAACACCAGTGAAGAAGTGATAACGGCATTACTGATACCTTTCATCGCGTCGATACTTGCCATATAGGACGACCTGTACCCCACATCGAACCGCGCCTGCACCGCCTCGACGACAATAATGGCATCATCCACCACCGTACCGATCACCAGCACGAGCGCAAACAGTGTCAACAGGTTGATACTGAATCCAGCTATCGCCATGAAAGCGAACGTACCTACCAGCGACACAACGATTCCGACCAAAGGAATCAATGTGGAACGGAAGTCCTGCAAGAAAACGTACACTACGAGGATCACGAGGATAATTGCCTCGATCAACGTCTTCACCACCTCATGAATGGAAGCGAACAGGAAGTCGTTGGAGCTCATCATCTGTGTCAGCTCCACTCCTTTCGGAAGATCCTTGCGTGCCTCATCGAGAAATTTGTCGATGTTCTGGTTTACTTCCGTCGCATTGGATCCTGCCGTCTGAAACACCATACAGGACACACCCGGATGGCCGTCCATACCGCCGTGGTAAGCGTAGCTGTCCTGTCCCAGTTGTATGTCGGCAATATCTTTCAGTTTCAACACCTCGCCATGATCGGTAGAACGGATAACGATGTCGCCAAATTCTTCAGGAGTAATCAGACGTCCCTTGTACTTCATCGTATATTGGTACGTTTCATTCGAGTTCTCGCCAAACGAACCGGTTGCCGATTCGATATTCTGCTCGGCAAGCACGCCGGTGATGTCGGACGGAATCAGTTTGTACTGTGCCATCACATCCGGCTTCATCCATACACGCATACTATATTCACCACCCATAATCATCATATCACCCACACCGGAGATACGGAGAATCTGTGGTTTCAGGTTGATACTGATATAGTTGGACAGGAAGTTCTCGTCATAACTCTCGTCCGGACTGGACAAGGAGAACATCTGCAAGATACTCGTCTGCCGCTTAGAAGTGGTCACACCGACTTGGGTTACTTCCGCCGGAAGCTGTCCCGTAGCGCGCGACACACGGTTTTGCACGTTGACAGCCGCCATATCAGGATCAGTGCCCTGCTTAAAATAGACGGTGATGCTCACCGAACCGGCATTGGTGGCGGAAGATGTCATGTAGGTCATGTCCTCCACCCCATTGATCGCCTCTTCCAAAGGCGCGATTACACTCTTCTGCAACGTTTCCGCACTGGCGCCATAATAGGTGGTACTCACCATAATGGTAGGCGGAGCAATATCGGGGTACTGCTCAACAGGCAGACTGAACAGCCCGATGATACCCACTACAACAATCGTAATAGAAATGACTGCCGATAATACGGGGCGTTCTATAAAGGTTCTTAAATTCATGAATGATTCCTCCTTGGTTTAATTTTCAGTAGTTGTGGCCGAAGACGCTGTGGCTGTCTCTGCCGACAGAGATTGAGCGGTCGTCTCCGCTGATGAGGATTGGTTGATTGTCTCCGCTGATGAGGATTGATTGATTGCCTCTGCTGATGAGGATTGATTAGCCTTTGTCACTCCTGCCATTGAAGTTTGAGCAGCCTTCGCCTTGACCGGAGTACCTTCACGAAGCAATCCTACGCCTTCGGCCACAATCACATCTCCCGGTACCAGCCCTTCATCTACAATAAATTCCCGACCGCCGTTGACGCGAGTCACCTGTACCGGGTTTGATTGAGCTTTACCGTCCACTACTTTATATACATATCTCTTATCCTGTATTTCGAAAGTGGCAGCCTGTGGAATGGTCAATGCTCCCGTTTTCTGCACAGGAACAATCACGTTGCCCGCACCACCGCTATGCAACAATCCTTCCTTATTCGGAAAAACAGCACGCAGACTGACCGTACCCGTCGAACGATCGATCACTCCACTAATCGACTCGATCTGTCCTTGTTCGGAATAAGCCGATTTATCGTTCAGTTGCAGATTGATGGCAGGCATATTTTTCAGCGCCTCTTCTTTGGAACCGTATTGGCGGATGAGTCCCAGCAACTGGTTTTCCGTCATGGAGAAGTAAACATACATATCCGAATTGTCGGAAACCGTTGTCAGCGGTTGGGCAAGAGCGGAACTTACCAAAGCGCCTACGCGGTAAGGCAATGTACCCACCACACCGTCTGCCGGACTTTTCACAACCGTATAAGAAAGATTGTTGCGGGCACTCACTTCCTGCGCTTTTGCCTGCGCCAACTGTGCCTTGGCAGCCAGTAGGGAGTTTTTCGCGGTACTCAAATCGAAAGAGGAAACTACGTTCGCTTTATACAGTTCCTCTTTACTGTCATACGTCAGTTGTGCCGTAGCCAGAGAGGCTTTTGCCGACTCAACGTTTGCCACTGCCGTTTGCAAAGCAGCTTCATACGGCACCTGATCGATGATGAACAACGTCTGTCCGTTCTTCACGCGTTGACCTTCCGTCACACAGACTTTAGTCAGCGTACCACTCACCTGGGGATAAATATCAATATCTTGGCGTCCGCGGATGGTTGCCGAGTAGGCGCTTGAAATCATCCGGTCGGCCGGCACAACGGTCATCACTTCGTATTCTGTTTCCATTTGTGCCGGGGGAGCCTGTTTACAGCCTGTCGCAGCAACCATACAGCAGAGCAACAATAATCCCTGCTTCATTTTACATACCTTTCTACTCATTTTCTGTTACCTATTAAATATTTTTGAACGCGGCAAAGGTAGACTGTTTTCTTCATTGAAAACTGGACTTAGTATCTCAAGTTTTGTTCATTTTAGGAACATTAAAACCGATATTTAGTAAAAAAGTGCTATTTTTGTACCCAAAATAAGAATAACAATGGAATCAAAAAACTCTAGCCTAGCCATATTTCGTGAACCGTTCGTAGCCGGAATGGACGAAAACCTGTCTCCAATTATGCAACGTCTGTGGAAACTGGAAGGGGGTGCCATCTATTTTTGCCGAAGCGGATGGGCACACGTCACGATCGACTTGAAAGACTATGAAATTGTCGAAAATACTCAAATCGTGCTCTTGCCGGGAACGATTATTCGTGTCAACGGCAGCAGCAGTGATTTCACAGCTTCTTTCTTCGGATTCCCCAAAGAAATGTTTCGCGAAGCCTGCCTGCGTTTCGAGCCGATCTTCTTCCGGTTCATCAAAGAAAAGCCGTGTTACGTACTTCCGGAAGAAAATACCGGAGCTATCAATGGGTTAATACGTGCCACGACCGCTATATACAACGACCGCGAAAATCGTTTCCGCAACCAAATTGCTAAAAATCACCTCCAGTCGTTTATGCTGGATATTTACGATAAGTGTTACCGCTACTTCGACCGGCAGGAAATAGAAGGAGGAAGTCGGCAGGATGAAATCTTCAAGAAATTCATCGCACTGGTGCACGAAAACTGCATCGCTGAAAGGGAAGTAACCTTCTACGCCAACAAGCTCTGTATCTCCACCAAATACCTGACAGGTATCTGCAAAAGCGTGACGGGTGAAGCTGCCAAAAAGCTTATTGACGACTTCTCCATCCTGGAGATAAAAGTGCTGCTTCAATCCACCGAACTGACGATTCAGGAAATAGCCGACCGGCTCGGTTTTCCCGATCAGTCGTATCTAGGCAGGTATTTCAAACGGCATGAAGGGATGTCGCCGAAGGAGTATCAGAGCAAATATTCTATCTAATAACCAAAATAGCAAGCTTTCAGGTCTTTTACCCATTGTATTAAAGCGATGTTCTATGACCAACTTTGCTGTTTTACCGGCAATACTATGGAAGCTTCCTGCAAATGCGCAACCGCTGGTTGCACATTTGTAAGTTGCTGATTATATTCATTATAGAAATGAACCATTACGGATGCACTATCCGATAAATTTGCCTGCCTTTTCCGTCATACCACCACTTTGTCACGAGTGCAAACTGATTCTTTAATTAGTGTTTACGATATAACACAATTTGTTAACAGATCTGTAATACTATCTTAATCTGCCTTGTCTTCCTTTGCACCGTGAAACAAAAACACTGGTGTTAACGACTTTATTGCATTTAATAAATTAAAAGAAGCAAGGTAAAAAGATTATGAAAAGTAACAAATGGCTGCTTTCTCTGGCAGTTGGATTTCTGTGCTGTGGTTCTGCATACGCACAGACAACAGTGAAAGGGAAAATAACGAGTGAAAGCGGAGAACCGTTAATCGGGGCTACCATCACTGTAAAAAACTCGACAGACGGTACGGTGACCGACATTGACGGCAACTACTCCCTGAAAACTAAGAAAACATTAAGTTCCAAAGATTTGCTCCTATTTAGTTATGTGGGATATAAAACGCTACAAAAAAACTATACGGGCAACACGATAAACGTAAAACTGGCGGAAGAGTCGCAACAACTGAATGATGTGGTAGTGACTGCCCTGGGCATCAAACGTGAAGAAAAAGGGCTGGGATACGCCACGGAAACCGTGAAAGGAGACAAAATTACCAGCGCTCTGCCTTCCAACTGGTCGACGGCACTCAACGGTAAGGTAGCCGGATTGAGCGTTATCTCTTCCGGCGGTCCGCTCAATTCGAGCCGCATCTCCCTGCGGGGCGACGTCTCGCTGAATCAGAACGGGAACGATGCATTAGTGGTAGTGGACGGTGTACCGATGAGTAGCCCGATGACCAATCCGGGAGTCGCCTACGGTGCAGGTTCCAACAGTGAGCTTTCCGTGGACTACGGTAACGGATTTTCCGACATCAATCCGGATGATATCGAAAGCATACAAGTATTGAAAGGAGCCAGCGCGACGGCTCTGTACGGTACGCGTGCAGCCAACGGCGTGATTATGGTGACTACGAAATCGGGAGCCGGCGCACCCAAAGGTATCGGCGTATCTTATAGCGGTAACTTCAGCATAGACGATGTGATGAGGTGGCCGGATTATCAGTATGAATTCGGACAAGGACTGCCGAGTAACATCGGTCCGGCAGGGTCCATCTATGAGGGCGAACCATACTACTCCTACGGAAAAGCGGAAGACGGCAGCTACGCAAGCACCAGCGGAACGAGTAGCGCATACGGAGCACGTTTCGATGCCAACAGGAAATTCTACCAATATGATCCGGTGACACAGGGACGTGCCTCCGAAGCGACTCCCTGGGTAGCGTATAAAAACAACCGCAAGGATTTGTTCCAGACGGGCTACACAATTACCAACTCCGTAGCCCTGACCGGAAAATCCGACCGGGGCAGCGTGCGGGCTTCCATCACCCACACCAAAAACGAATGGATTCTTCCCAATACAGGTTTCCAGCGCATCACTGCCATGATTTCCGCCCAACAACAGATTTCGCGGGCACTGCGCATCAATTTTAAATCGAGCTATACCTACCGCAAGCTCAACAATACGCCTGCCCTGGGATATAACAGCAACTCCATCTCTTACTTCCTCATCTTCCAGAATCCGAATGTCAACCTCGACTGGCTGCGCCCGATGTGGCGTACCGGACAGGAAAATGTGAAACAGCTCCAGCCTTACAGTTCCTTCATCGGAAACCCGTATGTCATTCTATACGAATCTGAAAATCCGTCAGAGAAACATAGTAACGTCTCCTCCGTTTCCGCCAACCTGCGTATCAACAGCAAGTTCGATTTCATGATCCGGTCCGGTATCCAACTGTCCACCGACCAGCGCGAACAACACCGTCCTATCAGCGATGTGGTATTTGGCAACGGATTCTTCAAAAAACAGAATGTGTTCGATTATGAATTAAACAGCGACGCTTTATTTACGTACCATGATTCCTTCGCTAACGGATTGCACGTCAATGCTTCGGCGGGAGGAAACATGATGCAACAAAGCTATGATATGCTCGCCGCCTCGGTGGTGGGACTAATTACGCCGGGAGTCTACAAACTGGCAAACGGTGTCTCCAACCCGAACGTGCAGACTGTCATCAAAAAGAAAGCATTGAACAGTCTCTATTTCACAGCCAACTTCGCATATAAGGATAAACTGTTTCTCGACGTCACCGGACGTAACGACTGGTCGTCTACCCTACCGAAGAGCAACCGTTCCTTCTTCTATCCGTCGGTCAGCGTCAGCGCAGTGATGAACGAACTGTTCCTAATGCCGGAACCAATCAATTTGTTGAAAGTAAGAGGTTCTTTCGCCCAGGTGGGTAACGACACAGACCCTTACAAAACATCGCCCTACTACGACACGAGCGATTTCCCCGGATCGGCTGTCGTTGCTTCCACACTGTACAATCAGGATTTCAAACCGGAAATTTCAACCAACTACGAAGCCGGTTTCGACCTGCGTATGTTCCAAAACCGCATCGGACTCGATTTCACATTCTATTACAACCGCACCAAAAACCAAATTCTGGATGCTCCGATGGACCCGACTACAGGTTACAGCAAAGCGACTATCAATTCGGGATGTGTCCGCAACCGTGGTTATGAAATCCAATTGGACGTTACCCCGGTAGTCAGCAGAGATTTCCGCTGGAACGCCACTTTTACCTGGTCTAAAAACGAAAACAAGATTATTTCGCTGGCGGAAGGAGCAGACGAGAATCAGTTAATCAGCAGTATCGGCAACGTCTCCATCATCGGACGCGTGGGAGGTACGACAGGCGACCTCTGGGGCTACAAACTGGTGCGCGACCCGGAAGGAAACGTTGTCATCAATGACAACGGACTGCCCGAACGTTCGGGAGAGATTGAATACGTAGCCACAGCCTATCCGAAATGGAAAGCCGGACTGTATAACGAATTCTCCTACAAAAACTTTACTCTTAGCGTCCTGCTCGACGGACAAGTGGGAGGAAAAATGTATTCGCACTCTCACCACAAAATGACGGAACAGGGAAAACTGGCACATACCCTGAACGGACGTCTGCCGGGAACGGAATTTTATATGTCGAAAGATGATCCGCGCATTGCCACCGCCGGACTTTCACCACAGGACGGAATGTATATGATTGCCCCGGGTGTAGTGAAAAACGACGACGGTAGCTTCTCGAAAAACACTAAAGTGGTGACCGTGGAAAGCTATTATAAAGAGTACTATCGGATGGCAAACGTGGAGACGAACACTTTCAGCACCGATTTCCTCAAACTGCGTGAAATGAGACTGGAATATAAATTACCGGGCAGCACACTGAAGAAAACTCCTTTCAGCAAAGCATCGATAGCGTTTTATGCACGCAACTTGTTCTGCATCACGGATTATCCTTTATTTGACCCCGAATCTGCCGCCCTCAACGGAAGTTCGATGGTAACGGGTGTAGAAACGGGTTCACTGCCTACGGCACGTACTTTCGGATTGAATATTAACTTATCTTTTTAAACACTGACTCATGAAAATCTATAATTTTTTTAAGAATATAGCAGGAGGAATAATAGTGTGCGGAACACTCTGTACAACCTCCTGTACCAGCTTCGACGAACTGAATACGGACCCCACCCGCATGGACGAGGTGAATCCCGGCACACTGCTCAACCCGATTCTCTACGAAACGTCTGTCTACAACTGGAAACTCTACAACAACTACACCTACGACCTGATGCAATGCGCTGTATCTACTTCCAGCACTAACGGTGTCGGATGGTGGTATATGACGGACAGCCAGGGAGACGGCACATGGACTACCTTTTATAAATGGATCAATAACGCCAAAGAGATGACGCGTCTCACCGAAAAACTCCCGGAGGCTTCCAAACAACCCAATTATGACGCCATCTCACTCACACTGCAAAGTTGGCTGTACCAGATTCTAACCGATGCTTTCGGTGACGTCCCGATGAGCGAAGCCTGCTCTGCCGATGAAGGAATACTCGCGCCGAAGTTCGACACCCAACAACAAGTGTACCGACAAATTATCGACAACCTGAAAACGGCAAACGAACTGTTTGACGAAGCTAACGGACTGATCTACAACCAATCGGGCGAAATGTTATACAACACGTCTAAAGGAGATGCAACCGGTATAAAGAAATGGAAGAAGTTCTGCAACTCGCTCCGCCTGCGTGCATTGCTCCGCGTGATCGACGTTCCGGAGTTCAACGCGAAACAGGAATTGCGCACGATGCTAACCGATCCCGCCACCTATCCGGTATTCGAATCGAACGATGACGCCGCCCTGCTTGCCGTCAGCGGAACTTATCCGCAGGAAGCTCCGCTCACCCGGCCGCAGGATTTCACTTCATACGTTCAGATTTCCGAGTTCTTTGTCGACCTGCTAAAAGGATGGAACGACCCTCGTCTGCAAGTGTATGCAACGCAGGTCACTCTGCCCGACCAGACAAAGGATTATGTAGGCTTGCCCAGCGGTTATCAGACGTTGCCCTCTATCACGGCTTCGGGACTGAATCAAGAAATGGCGAAAGCTCCCATGAAACTTGCCATGATGCCTTATGCCGAAGTTGAATTTATCAAAGCGGAACTACTGAAGAAAGGGGTGATCGACGGAGGAAGCAACGCTGCCAAAGAAGCGTATCAGAAAGGAGTGCAGGCAGCTATCGAACAGTGGGGACAGGTATTGCCCGACAATTACTTTGAGAATCCGGAAGCAGCTTATGACGATACTTTGGAACGTATCATGAACCAGAAATTCGTCGCACTGTTCTTCTGCGACTATCAGCAGTGGTTCGAATATAACCGTACCGGCTTTCCTGTGTTGCCCGTAGGACCCGGCATCGCGAATGCCAACAACCAAATGCCGAAACGTTTCAAATATCCGGCTGCCCTGCAACGTACCAACCTGAAAAACTATCAGGCTGCCAAGCAGAATATGGGAGGTGATGATTTTAATATTCGATTAATGTGGCAACAATAACGGAATATGGCAAATAAAGAAATGTATCAACCATAAATTTAAAATTCAATGTGTATGAAGAAAATTATCAGTATGGCTGTCATGTTATATATAACAATGACAGCAATGGCACAGAAAGGAGAACTTGCCATGAACGAAAATATCCGCGGAAAGGAAAATGTTTCAAGAAACGTTGCGGAGAATACGGTAGGAAATACAGCAGAAAATAGAGCAGAGAAAGAAGCGACTCCCGTAGGGAAGAAACCAAAAGCTACATTTATATTCGATGTATATGGAGAGATTCCGACAACTAAACCGGTGTTTGAAACGGAACATTATCTAGGTAGTGACATTACCGGAAAATGGAATACTTTCATCCAGAATTACACGCACGAGTATGATGTAACGATCGGATTCACTGATTCTTCCGTTGAGATTTTGAAGCCTTCCATTTACAAGGCAGTCAACAAGGTGAACAAATATTATAAAAAGGCACTGAAAAAGGAAGAAGTGAGCCGGGAAGTTGCCACATCCAACATGGCACACATTCTGGATTGTGCCAATGTGATGTGTTTCGACGATAACAGCAAGTCTTTCGAAGAGGCTGTAAAGTCGGCAGACGAACCGGAAGAGATTATCGCATTATTCAATCAAGTCACTCTAAGAAAGTTATAAGCAATGAAAAAAGTATGTAATAGAAATATGCTGTTTGCGGTAATCTTATGCCTCCAGCTAAATGTTGTTGCCGCTTTTGGTCAGACTGTTGTGAAAGGCAGTGTGAAAGATAACACAGGTAAGCCTGTCAGCGGTGTAGTAGTAACTGACGGTGCGCATTTTAAAACAACCGACGCGCAAGGAAACTATGTTTTGAACACCGATCCGGCACGTTATCCGATGGTTTACATCTCTACTCCGGCAGACTATGAGCTTCCTTCCAAAGAGGGTGTAGCCGACGGCTTCTATCAGTATTTGGATGCGAAGAAAAGCGAGAATCAGTGCAACTTCGTTCTGACCAAGCGGCAGAAGCCGGCGGATGAATTTGTATATATCGCCATTTCCGATCCGCAAGTGAGGAACGAGAAGCAACTGGACCGCTTCCGCACAGAGACAGTGCCCGACCTGAAACAGACTGCCGACTCGCTAAAGAACTTCGAAATCGTTGGTATGGGACTGGGCGACCTTGTGTGGGATGCCATGAACTTATATGCCCCTTACCGGCAAGCCGTCTCTAATTTAGGTATCACAATGTTCCAACTTATGGGAAACCATGATTTCAACCTGCTCTACAAATCCATGACACAGACGGATCATCCGGCAGACGGATATGGGGAACAGAATTATTACCAGTCGTTCGGTCCGGCCAACTATTCATTCAACATTGGAAAAATCCATGTAATCGCAATGAAAGACATCGACTACGATGGTAATAAGAAATACACGGAACGATTCACACCGGAAGATCTGGACTGGTTGAGAAAAGATTTAAGTTATGTGCCCGAAGGAAGCACCGTATTCCTGAACGTACACGCTCCGGTAGCCAACAACACGGTATCGGCCGGTGGAAATGCACGCAACGCCAACGCGCTTTTCCAACTATTAAGACCGTATCAGGTTCATATTTTCTCGGGACACACACATTTCTATGAGAATCAGCAACCTGCGCCTACTATTTATGAACATAATATCGGAGCTGCCTGTGGTGCATGGTGGGCAGGCCACGTGAACCGTTGCGGAGCGCCGAACGGTTATCTGGTGGTAGAAGTGAAAGGTGACGATGTGAAATGGCGTTACAAAGCGACAGGCTGTTCTCCCGATTATCAGTTCCGGCTCTACAAGCCGGGAGAATTTGAAAGCCAGAAAGACTATGTGGTAGCCAACATCTGGGATTGGGACAGAACGTATACGGTAAACTGGTACGAAGACGGAGTATTGAAAGGTGCCATGCAGGCTTTTGATGATGAAGACCAGGATTACATCAACATGGTGAAAGGAAAGAAAACCGGCTATCATACACGGCATCTTTTCCGGGCACAGCCTGCGAAAGGTACGAAGTCTGTCAAAGTGGTGGTTAAGAATCGTTTCGGGGAAGTATTCACGAAAGAGGTGAAATTGTAGGTTCTTCCAGTCTATTTATGGTTTCCCCGAATAATTTGTGAAAATTCAGTAGTATGAATAGAGTTTATACCGATTCATTACGAAAACCAACTTTCGAAAAGAATCGGTATAAACGATCCGTTTTTCAGACCTGTCTTTTTATATCTTTATAAAGATCCGCTTTTTGTACAAGACCCACACAATCAAATAATTAAATCCGATAAACAGAAGTCCGTAAATCAGAGAGGCCAAATAAGTGTCGGGAAGAATGAGCAGGATGGAGGTATAAACCTTCCCTTGCAGACTAATTCCACTAACTGTGATAACCTCGAGCAGAGTAGCCAACACACCGGCTACCACATAGATGAACAACGGATTCGTGCCAAAAACATGGAAAGGATACGCCCATTTCTGTTTTTTACGAATATCAATAAGCCAGGTGAGAAGCACAAGAAATAAAGAAGCAAAACCACAGGTTACCAAGACAAAAGTCGGACTCCATACTTTTTTATTCAACGGGCAACCGTAACTAAGCAACCATCCGGCAAATAAAAGAGCAATACCCAGTATGGATATCTGTAACAACCGGTGATGAATTTCTGTCTTCTCCCGCAAGATATTTCCACAGAAATAACCTATTATCACTTGCGCAATACACGGCAAGGTACTTAACAGCCCTTCCGGATCGAAAAAGATACGTCCGCCGTCCGGCAACCACTCCCGATACAGATGAGTTTCTCCGAATAATGTTCGGTCTGTAACGGCAATAATATTCTGCTCGGATAGTTCAAAGCCGTTCCCCAAAGCCAACAAGACAGTATAGCCTATCAGAATAATCGCGGAGATCCATGCCAGATTTGCCGGACGCCGGACACTCATAATCAACAAGGAACCAAAGAAGTAAGCTAACGCCAGTCGTTGCAACACACCTAGAATACGTATCTGTGAGAAAGGCTGTTCCACCCCCGCACACACCAACGAAAACCAGGAAAGGAAAAGTCCCAACAAAAACAAAATCACTGTGCGCCGCACCAGTTTGGTGATAAAGTTACGGCTGAAGTGATGGTCGAACCTGGATAAGGCAAAGCTCATAGAAACACCCATGATAAACATAAAGAATGGGAAGACCAGGTCTGTCGGTGTCAGTCCGTTCCATTCGGCATGCCGCAAGGGCGCATAAACAGACTCCCACGTCCCGGGGTTGTTCACCAAAATCATTCCGACAATGGTGATTCCCCGAAGCACGTCTAATGAAAGTAAACGTTCTGATTTCATATCGTTCTGATGACACCGGGATTAAATAAATCCCGGTTTGGTGAAGTAAAATCCATTCTCATTCAACCATTTAACATGCCATTTCAGGCGATTGGTGAAATCAATCCAGTTGCGGTCACTTCCCCACGCCAATTCTGAAAAGGCCTGAAGAGAAGGGAAAACATGCTGACCGAACTTCCGCTCATTGGGAATCATTTCCGTCCAGACACAGGCTTGGAAGCCTAATACATTCTGCTTCACAATACTAGGAAACTGGGGTTCGAACTCGAAGTTATACAAAGAGCTTAATCCTTCGTCCGAAGGCGTTGCGCTCAAATAGAAACGAGACCACTCCATAAATACAATCGGATAACCTTTCTGGGTAATCTTTCCCGGCTGGTCGGGCAGCCAGTCACGCCAATAGGTATAGATCAGGTCTTGTGGATCTTTCTCAAGAAAAGCATCGTCCCATCCCATCACTTTCTTACCTTTACCCTTCACATAGTTCGTCATTATCTTCACAAAGCGGTTTTGCAATTCATCCACTTTCTGATAACCTTCCTGTTGCATCAACTGCTGACAGACTTCACACTGCTCCCAATTATCCTTTTCCACCTCGTCAGCTCCTATATGAAAATACTCCGAAGGGAAGATTTCAACCATTTCATCAATGATAGATTGCACAAACTGATAGTTTTCCGGCCGGGAAGGGCAAATAGGATAAGAAAATTCTTCTCCCCAACCAGCTTCTCCCGTACACGACAGTTCGGGATACACTTTGATAGCCGCCGAGAAATGCCCTGGCATATCTATTTCGGGAACAATATCAATACCTCTTTCCAATGCGTAACTCACCAAGCCTTTCATCTCTTCTTGTGTATAATGACCACCATATTGCGAACCATTTCTCACAAAACGAGGATCTATCTCGTAGTTATAATCTTGTTGGGAAAGCTCTACGCATCTCTTGTCATACTCGTCGAAGTCACGCCAGCTTCCCTCCTGCGTCAATAAAGGATATTTTTTCACTTCGATGCGCCAGCCCTGATCGTCGGTCAAATGCAAGTGGAGCTTGTTTATCTTGTAGAAAGACAGACAGTCTATCACCTTTTTCAGATAATCAACCGTAAACATGTGCCGTACCACATCAATATGGAATCCGCGCCAGTCGTATTTGGGAGCATCCTTTATATCTACCATCGGAAGATATTTCGAGTTTCCCGAAGTGAAGAAATTAGCTTGTTCGAGTGTTTGCCTCAACGTCTGGATTCCCCAAAGAAGTCCGGTTTCCGTCGAATAATAGATGCAGGCCCCCTCTTTGGTTACGGTCAGACGATAGGCTTCTTTGGCCAGATCAGATTCTTGTTTCACCCGGATAAAGGCATGATCGTTGGAAGCGTCACTCGCGGAAAGAGACAGTTTCTCTTCCAGCGTGGATTTCAACAGTTGTGACGTAGAAGCCGGAATATTCTGGCTAACAGTCACATTCTGCGGAAGAGTGACCACCGATTCTTTATAATCAACTCTTTCCGGCAAAGGCATTACCGACAGGCGGGTCGGTACCCGTTCCGGATACCCTCCATTATCATTGTCATTGCACGACAACGATGTGATCGCACCTATTCCCAACAGGAATAATATACCGCTTCTTTTTATCTTATCATAGTTCATAACTTGTCTACTTTTTGTGGATTAATTTACTTTGAGAGTGCTTGTCACACTCTCTTTGTTTAAATAAAACAGTTTAGCTTTCACAACCGAAGCATCACAGGCTATGGGAGCTTCCCAAAGCGCTGAATCAAGAGTTGGTTCCGCTCCATCGGTCGTATAGCGTATCTCCCCTCCCCGGATGGGGGTGTTGGCATAGAGCTTGCCTTCTTTGAGGCAAAGTCCGGGGTAAGGCAAACGGAAGTTAATGTTTCGGGACGCCCAATGGGGCATTTCCTTCTCACTCGCTTTCGAATAGAACAAAGCCAGCGCTTTGTTGAAAGCCTGCTGTTCTTTCTCTCCTGCCAGCATACTCCAAGCGGGAAAAGCATTCCACCCGCGTTCTACCAGTCCGAGGATTTTAGGAAAGGTATAATATTCCACCCACTTGAAATCACGGATCGTTTCTGCAAACAATTGCGCTTGTACTCCTTGGATACGCTCCTTGCCGGATGCGGTCAAAACTGTTTTTCCTCTTTCCGCAATACCTAAATCGACCGGATTGCCAGCCATATCAGTACGCGAAGAGCGATAGATGTGATATGGAAGCATGGAAAAGCCTTTAGATTCATCCACATATCCGGCCCACGAGAGCCCTCTTTCATCGGGGTGAGCATCATAGGCCAAATCCAGATAGAAGTTGTTCACGTTGCAGAGGATCACCGGATAGCCTTTGTTGGCTACCTGATAAGGTATTTCGTCCGCTTCCCATTCGGGAACTGTATTCCAGCAATATACTCCTGCCGCAAGCCTGTTCAAATGGCGGTCGGTAGCCTCCGAATGTCCCAACGCTGTTTCCTGCCAGCCACTAAACTGCACATGATATTGTTGCAGATAGTCTGCCATCTTCGTGATGTAGTATTCGGACAGTTCATGCGCACTCGTCATTCCATGTTCATCCATAAACGCCCGGCAGACAGGCGAACCCATCCAAGCTCCATCAGGCACTTCATCGCCTCCCAAGTGAATGGTAGTCAAAGGTACCTCCGCTTCTTCATACATAACCATCAGCTCACGAATCACTTTTTCCATAAACCGATAGGTGGAGGGTAATGCCACATTCATCACGTTATCCGTATAAGACTGTGCGGAAACATAGCGGGAAGTATCTTGAGCGTCACTCAACAAATATTCGACAGCCTTTTCAGGATCGGTGTTTATATATTTATGATAACGTGCTTTCATGGACACAATTGCCGCCCGTGCATGCCCTGGAGACTCTATTTCCGGGATCACACGCACATGTCTTTGAGCTGCATAACGCAATAAATCTATAAACTCTTCACGAGTATAATATCCGTTACCGGAGGTAGGCGCAGACGGATCATAGTTGCCATCGTAGCCCGGATACAAACATTCCAGTTCATCCGTGGTGTGTCCCCGACGTGCACCGACCGAGGTTAGTTCTTCCAAACCGGGAATCTGAAGACGCCAACCTTCATCATCCGAAAAGTGGAAATGCAGCACGTTCAGTTTATAAGAAGAGATAGCGTCTATCAGCTTCTTTAATTGGTCTGCCGTCGTGAAGTTTCTGGCAATATCCAGCATTTGTCCGCGATACGGCAAGTCGGGATAGTCACGGATAGATACAGCTTCCAAACGGAACGGTTTCTCTTGTCCTTTCAAGAGAGAGAGCAAGGTTTGCGTGCCATTGAAAATGCCGTGTGACGTAGGAGCTGAAATATTTATCAGACTATTTCCTGTGTTCATCCGGTAGTATTCGTCATTCGCAGCCGTCTCCTGTTGCGGCAAATAATCCAGATGAACCGTTACCGGTGCTTCGGAAATGACTTCCAACCCATAGAGTGTTTCCAACTTTTCTTTCAACAATCCTGCTTCGTTGGCAAAATCGGGATGAAAAGTCAGTTTCACCTTATTTTCTATGGTAACGTTTTCTTTACCGACAGCCGGAAACGCTTCCTTTACTGACGGGAAAATATCAGTTTGTTGCAACTTGGCAGTAGTCTCTAACGCCAAGTTTGAAGCATATATCTTATCAGGTGCGGGATACCAGTCTTCCGCCTCCATTCCTTGTAGCGGCTGTATGGTCAGTTCGACAGGCAAGGGAGTACCTTGCTTGCCGCCTGCCTGACTCACCCAGTAAGTACCTTCGGGAGCATGTGACAGTTTCTTCAGTCCGTTGGTACAACAGAACGTCACAATCAGCGAATCTCCCGGTGCCAATGGCTGGAAGTTTTCCGCCGGATACATCCGGAAGAAGTTCGCATTTACTACCTCTACCTTGACCGATGCAGATTCGTCTTGAAGAATCTCACGAGGCAACTGCGAATAATAGATGATCCAGTCCTTTCCCAAAGGAGCATCTGATATATTCTTCAGGATAAATGAGTTCTCATAGTAGCCGGGCTGCACTTCGGCAGCTCCCATCTCCCAAGTCAATGACACGGGGGCTTTCGCCCCGTCAGCCGATTTACAGCCGGTCATGAACAGCAGGAGACACAGACTTCCCCCTATCGTATATAGTATATTCCTCATAGGCTTTCCTATTTTTCTATATATCACTCTTTCAGACATTAATCACTCAATCGTTCGATGTGCAATGTTTCTTTACCTACTCCCTGCGAAGTGTCGAAAGTCAAACGGTAATAGCCAGGTACGAAGCCGTCGCCACTCGTTATTCCATTGGAAGCCGATAGTTCAATTCCATCCGTATCACCGGACAACGAACCTGCTTGCAACTCCATACCTTTATCTTTATTCCATTGCAAATCGCTGTAAATTTCGATTTCGAAGGACTCCCATTCATGAGTGTTACTCAAATACACGGTAGTTTGATATTTTTGTTCACCAATCGGCACAATATATCCCAACTGTGATATATCTTCCAAATTCCAGCCTCCGCTATTGTAAGCCTCGTTCCAGACAGGAGCACAAGTGAATCCGTGTCCTACCAACCAGAAACAAGTAGGTGCGGTATCACTCATCCGTACAACCCAAATATAATTGAATTTAGAAGAATAGTATATTTCCCAAGTACCTGATTTGCGCAGGAAGGTAAACTTACCATTGTCCGGATTATAACTAAAGAAGTCGCGGTTGTAAGCATGTTCCACATCTTCAAATCCACTCATTTCAAATTCTTCACCTTGAGTAAAACTAATCTGGGCACGGAACAATCCTTCACTGGCTATCAACTCGGTTTCTTTAATTTTCAGGTTCTTCTGGAAACCGACGACACCCAGTTTAAAAGTCATCACGTCGAAAGTGATCTGTTCAACAAACCAATCCCGGTAATCAAAGGCAAAGCTGGGTCCCGACGCTTCAATAAGAACCGCTGTATTACTCTTTTCAGCAGCTCCCCAAATCAATTCCGCATCGTCCAATGATTCCGTAGTGGAGATTTTTCCGGTTAGCTCCATCGGATAGCCCTCTTCCGAGCCGGAAACTTCCGTCAGATACAGATAAGGATTCTCTGCGCTCCGGGTCATTTCTACCACCTCACCGTTATAGTGAAGATAGAGCACTTCCGGAATCTGTGGACGGACGATATGGAAATCAAACGTTTGAGTGACTTCACTACCTTCCACATTGATGGCAGTCAATACTACTTTAGCCTCCTGATTCTCTTCCAAGTCAGCCTCAAACGGGATATAAATTCCTTTCTCAACAATCGACACATCAGTGCCTTTCGTACGAATCGACTGCGAACTTACCAAGGTTTCACCCACCATCAATTTCACTTCCAGCGTAGACAAAGGAGTCTCCGGATCGTGAATCTTTACAGAGAAATAAAGAGAATCGGCAGCAGGAGTCTGATCGGTAGTCGAGAATTGTAGTCCTGATAGTTCAGGACATGAATATGGATACTTCACCCGACCATCTTCTTCGCTACATGAAGCCAGCCAGCAAACGGTTAGCCCCAGCAACCATAAAAACAGATTATTGTGTTTCATCATTTTTTCTTTTAAAATTTTACGTTCCTCTTTTCATTAATAACCTTCATTTTGAGTCAGATTGGTATTTTTATCTTTCTCTCCTTGAGGAATCGGCCACAACTGCCGGAAAGCCTGCAAACCTGCAAACAGCAATCTGCCATCTTTGTCTTTATGTTTCTGCATCACTTCCAGCAAACGGTTATTACGTACCAGGTCAAACCAACGCTGACCTTCCATATACAACTCCAATTGACGTTCATTCTCTACCGCCAAGCGGCCCCTAGCCTGTCCCATATTCTCATCCAGAGAAGAGGGAGCAAAGCCCGCACGTTCTCTAATGCCGTTCACGATTCGAATCGCTTCCGGAGTGCGGTCTAACTCTACCAGTGCTTCGGCTTTCAACAAGAGTATATCCGCCAATCGCATCAGAATAATGTTGGAAGTCTTCTCGCGAATTTTATAAGACAACGGATAACTGTCCGCCGGCCAATAGGTGTCATAAGGAACCGATTTCCAAAGGATACTGGATGCATAACGGGTATCTTTCTCCTTGTCGAATTTAGCAACCAAATCATGAGTAGGCGTACAATAACGTCTCCAGGTCACCGAGCCGTCGTCTTCTTTCAGCAACACCCAATAAGCCCAGTTGGGAGCATCGGAGGTGTAATAGACTTCAAAGATACTTTCGGAAGAGAATTTCTTGTCAGGTTGCCACAACTCATCAAAGTTGCCGACCAGCGTATAACCCTCTGCTATCACTTTGTCGCAAGCTTCAACCACTTTGGCATAGTCGCGTGTTGATTTCTCTCCTCTGGTTGCCAACACCTTGGCACGCAAAGCATAAGCGGCGCCTTTGGTGGCCTGGAAAACTCCTTTATTTTTGCTTACCAGGTAACGAATGGTATTTTCTTCGTTCAGATCATCCAATATCTGGTCGTAGATTTTATCTGCGACAGAACGTTCAGGATACATCACCGGATACCATTTATCCAGATTCTCGGCTGTAATGGTCGGAATCAAATCCAGCACCATCGGAGCGTCTCCCCATAAACGGACGATATCGAAGTAGGCCCATGCGCGCAAGAATTTTGCTTCTGCGATGACCCGATTACGCTCTTCTGCTACGGTAGAGGCAGGATCCATCATTTTCGTATTTTCAATCACACTGGTTGCAGTACCAGCCATTGAATAATACTGTGACCAGACCAATTCTACCTTATAATTGGTAGAAGTCAGCTTCAACAAATCAAATTCTTGTTCGACCACGCCGTCTCCACCAATATAGCAATTATCGGATTGTACATCTCCAATGGTGTAATTTTCCGACTGGAATATATCTGCCTTAAAGCTTTCATACGCACCTTGCAACTCGGCTTGCGCATCTGCCAGACTTCCGTATTTAGACTCTTGATCTTCCGTTCCGGTACCCTCCTGCATAAAATCCGATTGCGGTTTCTCATCCAGAAAATTACTGCATGAAACGACTAAGACGCAGAGTACGACATAAGCTAACTTTATTATGTTTTTCATTTTCGCACCTATTAAAATTCAACATTCAAACCAAAAATTACCGCCCTCGATTGAGGATAAGTACCATAGTCCACTCCTTGGGCAACGGAGTCGCCGCCAAAAGCATTTACTTCAGGATCGTATCCCTTGTATTTTGTCAACGTGAAAAGATTCTGTCCGGTGACGTAAGCCTGCAATCTGGACAGATGTATTTTATTCAACCATTTCTTAGGGAAATTATAGGACAAAGTGACTGTTTTCAAGCGCAAATAAGATCCGTCTTCTACAAAACGGGAGGAGTTGTGATTGTTCTCTGTATTACCAACGCGGGGGACATTGGTAATCATACCCGGTCGTTTCCAACGATCCAATACACGAACCGACTGGTTTCTAAAGTCGGTCATACCTTCCATATCGATGCGTGACGCATTAAAAATCTTATTGCCCTGACTTCCCTGCAAGAAAACAGACAGGTCGAAGCCGGCATACGAGAATGTATTCGTCATACCATATATGAACTTAGGCTGGGCATTTCCCAAGGTAGTGCGATCTTCCGGATCGATAAAGCCGTTACCATTCAGGTCACGATAGATGATATTTCCAGTTTCCGGATCGACGCCTTCTGATATATATCCAAAGAATGTTCCCAATGGAAGACCTTCTTTCAGGATGACAGCTTTCTCCTTGGATTCATACATTTCAGCATAATAATAGACTTTATTCAAGCCGAGCTTCGTCAACTTATTCCGGTTGAAAGAGATATTGAAATCTGTATTCCACTGGAAGTTGCCTTTCAAATTCTGGGAAGAGACAGTGAACTCCATACCTTTATTCACCATTTCACCATCGTTTCTTGTCACACTGCTTGGCACTACATTTTCCGGCAGACTGACTGTCAGTAATAAGTCGGTTGTTTTTTTGTAGTAAGCGTCCACCGAGAAGGATAAACGGGAATCAAACATTGTCAGGTCGAGACCCAGATTCCACTGGCTTGTTTTTTCCCAAGTCAGTTCTTTATTGGCTGCCGAACCGGGTCTGATGGCTAGTCCCGGGTATAAGTTACCTTCTGAAACCGGTAGTTTACTAGCACTCATGGAAGCCATGTAAGCGTAGTTTCCAAAACCGCCCTGGTTACCGTTCATACCCCATCCGGCACGTAGCTTCAAATCGGTTACGATGTCTTGTAAAGGTTGCATAAACTTTTCGCTTGAAATTCTCCAACCTGCCGAAACAGAAGGAAAAGTACCCCAACGGTGTCCCGGAGCAAAACGGGAAGAACCGTCGGCACGGAAGTTGACCGTCAGCAAATAACGGCTGTCATAATTGTACGCTATGCGACCTAAAAAAGAGGCCAGCGTCCATGCGGAGGCGGAAGAACCACAAGCGTCTTTATCCAACTGATTGGCGGCACTGATGGAATGAATATCAGGATAAGACTCTGCCAGATCGAAACCAGCCATCCAGGATGCGTTATATTGTGCACGCTGTTGGGTGGCTCCTCCCAAGATGGAAAGGTTATGTTTGTTGAAGGAACAATCATAGGTTAGCAAATTCTCAAACAGCCATTCGAAGTTTCGTGAGAAACTCTCTTCCACACGTCCTTTTGTACCGCGTCCGTCCGAAGTTGAAATCGGGTCCAGATAATAATCCCAGTGTTCATTAGTCAGTTCAATGCCAAAAGTTGTTTTGAATTTCAGACCTTTGTATATATCAACCGTAAAGCCGAGCGAACCATTAATATGATCTGTATTCGTGTTGCTGTCCGCAGCATTGGCAGCCAGCGGATTCAGAATACGTGCACCATAAGCCTGTTCGTCGTATTCGTTCGGATCATACGGGTTCCACTTCTGCATAAACGGAGGAGTATTCACTACGGACAAGATGGAACCGGCACGCAAAGAACTGCGGCTTTCGTTCACCCATTGTCCTCCTGTATGCGAATACGCAAAATTCAACGCCATCTTTAACCATTTTGTCTGCTCACTATCCAAATTCGCACGGAAATTATACCGGTTGAAATGTGCTTTCTCCACAATACCTTGTTCGTCGGAATAACCTCCGGATACAAAATATTGTAATTTCTCGGTTCCATTTGCCACGGATAATTGATAGTTCTGATTAACACCCGTACCGAAGAATAAATCAGTCCAGTCCACATAGCGTGTTTCATTTTCAGGAATATTGGGAGCAACGTCCGAAACAGCTTTCAAGTCTTTCATCAAGTCTTTATATTGCTCTGTATTCAAGGCATCTATCTTCTTCCCTAATTTAGAAAAACCCACATAAGCACTCATTTTCACCTGCGGTGCACCGATCTTTCCTCTCTTGGTCGTAATCAACACCACTCCGTTTGCCGCACGTGCTCCATAAATAGCTGCTGATGAAGCATCTTTCAGGATTTGCATACTTTCAATATCGTTCGGACTGATATTCGAAATATCATCCGACGGCAAACCATCTACCACATACAACGGCTCATTGGATGCCTGCACGGAAGTAGCACCTCTCACCCGGATGGTTACCCCGGAACCTGGCATACCCGATGGCTGCACGACTTGAATACCGGCTGCTTTTCCCTGAATGGCTTGTGCGGCTGTCATGATCGGACGCTCTTCAATATCGGCCGTAGAAACCACAGATACTGCCGTCGTAATATCTTTCCGTTTCATAGAACCGTATCCCACTACGACAACTTCTTCCAGCACTTGCGAATCTTCGCTCAAAGACACATTATAGATGTTCTGTTTATTGACCGTATGAGACTGGGAAACGTAACCGATATAGGAGAAACTGATTTTTGCCCCTATGGGAGCTTCCAAAGAGAAACGTCCGTCGATGTCAGTAGCGGTCCCAATATTCTCTCCTTCCACTCTCACGGTAACACCAATCAAAGGTTCCCCCCTCCGATCGGCTACAACACCGGTTATTGTTTTCTTATCTCCTTTCTGGGAGGCGTTTTGTTCGGTTTTCAGGGTAAGCACTACTTGCTTGCCCGATTCTATCTTATAACTAATAGGTGACCCTTTGAAAACTTTTTCTAAAACCGAATCGATACTTTCATTGTCCACTTTCAATGAAATCTTTTGATCCAATCCGGGAAGCTTATCCGTATAAAAGAAGCTGTAATCAGCCTTCTTCTCAATTACTCGTATCGTCTGGCGTATTGTCTGATTCTTTACAGAGAAAGTGATCTGCGCACTTACCTCTTGAGACACAAACAACAAGATACAACAGAACATAACAAGCCTGAATATGATATGTAATTGTTTTCTCATTAGTAATTAGCTTTAAATTCTTTAAAATATAAGTCTGAAAATCAGACTTTTTATTATCTTTGTGAAATCGTGATGCAAAAAGGATTCCCTTTCCCTTATCCGCATAAGGAAAAATTTCTTTTTTACTATCATGTATAAACCGTATTTAATTTCAGGGTGGAATTATGCTGCTACATAATTCTACCCTCTTTGTTTTTATTATGAGGTGTCTTCCATAAATCGTCTTTTTTTAGTTAATACTACTTCCTATTTTCACCGTATCTCCTTCTAACTTATAAGTCAAAGGATAAGTAAGGCTTATAATGTAAAATACATTATGCAAACTGCTGTTCCGGATGGTTCCGGAAAACGGCACATTCTTCAGCTTCTCCGAGTCAAACACGACTTTCACCCCGTACATCCGCTCCAACGTGGTCGCGATCTCTGCTAAAGGCGCTGAATTAAAAATCAACATATTGTTCCGCCAAAAGTCGATTTCACGCAGATCCGAGATGGGCGATTTAGTAAATGTCTGCTTGTTCTTATGATACTCTACCTTTTCGCCGGGTTTCAACAATGTGGCATTCGTTTTATTAGAAACCCTGACACTTCCTTCCGCCAGCAGTGTCGTGACGGAAAGATCGTCCCCATATCCCTTCACATCAAAGGTTGTTCCCAACGCTTCTATCTCCAAATCATTACAGCAGACGATAAAGCGCTTGTCTTTGTTCTTTGCCACCTCAAAATAGGCTTCTCCGTCTAAATAAATCTTTCGGTCGGATTTGTTATACTCCGCATCATAAGAAAGATGAGTAGCCGAATTCAACCAGACTTTCGTTCCATCAGGTAAAGTCAGGTTCGCTTTCTGCCCGTAATCTACTGCAACCATGAAAGGATCCTGCGATACCTTATTTATATGTCCTACTCCGAAATAAGTGGCCAGCCCCAAACAAACCGGTAATAATATAGTGGCCGCCACCTTATATATAATAGGTTGCCAACGCCGCTTCTTCGGATACAGAATTTTGGGTTCATCCAAATTCCGCTGCAGATGATTCCACATTTCTTCTTCCACTGTCTTATCTATTTCGACAGCTGCTTCTTTCCACATCTGCTCGCAAAGCGAATTAAACTCATCACGAATCCCCGGTTTGCGAATCCATTCAATAAGTATCCTTCTTTCTTCAGAAGAGGCCTCCTTCTTGAAGAATTTTTCCAATAGTACTATGTAATCGTGTTGCTCCATAATTTTCCTGTTCTATATATACTAGCCTTGAGAGACAGAAAAGGACTACAAGAAAATGAAGATAAGTTAGATATTAACTTTTATTAAAGTTTAAGCATTAGATATGGTGCAGGAAGAGAGAGACAGAAAAGGCAATCGTCCCCAGTTTGTCACGCAGGAAATCCAAAGAACGATGTACCTGTGTAGCAACAGTCTTTTCGGATATATCCAACTGTTCAGCTATCTCACGATAGTTCAGCCCGGATTTCCAGTAGAGCATAAAAACTTCCCGACGGGCAGGAGGCAGTTCTTCCAAAAGTTTCAGGATATATTCTTCTAAAAATAAATAATCCAACTCTTCATCTATCTCTACGGATTCGTCAGCCGATTCATTGGATAGTTTATCCACATAATTTTGAAGCAGGAGTTCGCGCCTTACGTAATGGTATACCATATTTTGGGATATCTTAAAAAGATAACCGTCAAAATTACCTTCCAAATCAATATTGAGCCGTTTCTCCCAGATTTGGAGAAAGATATCCTGTGTAATATCCTTTGCCACCCCGGCATCGCCTATCATAGAAAGGACAAAACTGTAAATGCGAGCATTGTATGCACGATACAACGCTTCAAAAGCATTTTTATTTCCTTCCTTCAATAATTGAAGTTGTTGGGTGGTAATCATCATCAAATAAGGTTAAATCATATATGGACTCAAAAATAACGAAATAACTAAAGCCGACAACCAAAGCGCTTGTTAAAATTTCAATAAATCAATATCTAAGCTTTTAAAAAAGAATAGGATATAAATGCATATCCTATGTATCTCATATCATAAATTCAGCCATTTTGCTATAAAATTAATAGAAATTACCAATCAACAGCAACAATTTCTAACTTTTATTCCTACATTTGCAGCCAATTGATAACTTATTAACAAATTACATATATACCATGGCTAAAATAACGAAAGAAGCCGCTTTGCTCTATCACTCACAAGGCAAACCCGGCAAGATTGAGGTAGTGCCTACCAAACCTTATAGTACTCAAACCGACTTATCACTCGCATATTCCCCCGGTGTAGCAGAACCTTGTCTCGAAATTGAGAAGAACCCGCAGGATGCATACAAGTATACAGCCAAAGGAAATCTTGTAGCTGTTATTTCTAACGGTACAGCCGTACTCGGACTGGGCGATATAGGCGCATTAAGCGGCAAACCTGTAATGGAAGGTAAAGGGCTGCTTTTCAAAATCTATGCCGGTATCGACGTTTTCGACATCGAAGTAGACGAGAAAGATCCGGAGAAGTTCATTGCGGCAGTGAAAGCAATCGCTCCTACCTTTGGAGGTATCAACCTGGAAGACATCAAGGCGCCCGAATGTTTTGAAATCGAACGTCGCCTGAAAGAAGAATTAGACATTCCTGTAATGCACGACGACCAGCACGGTACTGCTATTATCTCCAGCGCCGGTTTGGTAAATGCCTTGCAGGTGGCAGGAAAGAAAATCGAGGATGTGAAAATCGTCGTGAACGGTGCCGGTGCATCCGCAGTATCTTGTACTAAATTATATGTATCTTTGGGCGCTCGCCTCGAAAATATTGTCATGCTGGATAGTAAAGGCGTTATCAGCAAGACACGTACCGATCTGAACGAACAGAAAAGATATTTTGCAACCGACCGCACAGATATCCACACACTGGAAGAAGCAATCAAGGGCGCGGATGTATTCCTCGGCCTGTCAAAAGGAAATGTGTTGAGTCAAGATATGGTACGCAGCATGGCTCCGATGCCCATCGTATTCGCATTGGCCAACCCGACACCGGAAATCTCTTACGAAGATGCCATGGCAGCACGTCCTGACGTACTGATGGCTACCGGACGTTCCGACTATCCGAACCAGATTAATAATGTAATCGGTTTCCCATATATCTTCCGCGGTGCTTTGGACACTCAAGCTAAAGCAATCAACGAAGAAATGAAAATTGCGGCCGTACACGCTATTGCCAACCTGGCAAAACAACCGGTACCTGATGTAGTCAACGCAGCCTACCACGTAAACAACCTTTCTTTCGGTGCGGAATACTTTATCCCGAAACCGGTAGATCCACGCCTCATCACCGAAGTTTCCTGCGCAGTGGCAAAAGCTGCTATGGAAAGCGGAGTGGCTCGCACTGAAATCAAAGACTGGGACGCTTACTGTGTTCACCTGCGCGAATTGATGGGTTACGAATCCAAACTGACCCGCCAACTGTATGATACTGCCCGCCGCTCACCGCAACGCGTCGTATTTGCCGAGGGTATCCACCCGAATATGCTGAAAGCTGCCGTTGAAGCAAAAGCCGAAGGTATCTGTCATCCTATCTTATTAGGAAACGACGAAGCTATCGGAAAACTGGCAGAAGAAATGGAGCTTAGCCTGGAAGGTATTGAAATCGTTAATCTTCGTCACCCGGACGAATCAGATCGTCGCGAGCGTTACTCCCGCATCCTTGCAGAAAAACGTGCACGCGAAGGATTTACCTACGAAGAAGCCAACGACAAGATGTTCGAACGCAACTACTTCGGTATGATGATGGTGGAAACAGGAGATGCAGACGCATTCATCACCGGACTTTATACAAGATATAGCAATACGATCAAAGTGGCAAAAGAAGTGATCGGCATCCAACCGGGCTTCAAACACTTCGGTACCATGCATATCCTGAACTCCAAGAAAGGTACTTACTTCCTGGCAGACACATTGATTAACCGCCACCCCGATACGGAAACATTGATTGATATCGCCAAACTGTCCGATAAAACAGTTCGTTTCTTCAATCACACACCGGTTATCTCTATGTTGTCATACTCTAACTTCGGCGCTGATACCGCAGGTAGCCCAGTGAAAGTGCACGAAGCAGTTGCTCACATGCAGGACGAATATCCGGAATTGGCTATCGACGGTGAAATGCAGGTAAATTTTGCCATGAACCGCGAATTGCGTGATACCAAATATCCGTTTACCCGCCTGAAAGGTAAAGACGTAAATACATTGATTTTCCCGAATCTAAGTTCAGCAAACGCCGGTTACAAACTGTTGCAGGCAATGGACCCGGATACAGAATTCATCGGCCCTATCCAGATGGGATTGAACAAACCTATCCACTTCACCGATTTCGAAAGTTCCGTCCGTGACATTGTGAATATCACAGCCGTAGCCGTGATCGATGCCATTGTTGACAAAAAGAAAAGAGGAGTGAAATGAAACGCCCGTTATCCAAATCACAAATAGTTTGCATCAGCCTGCTTTGGTTGGCGCTTTGCTATTTAGTTCTGACAAAAGCCGAACGAATTGACGGGATGACGATAGTAATGCTTGTCATTTCGGCAGCATTAGTATTTATTCCTGTCTATAAGTCGATCAAAAAGAACAAATAAATATCTTTTTTCCTATTTTTAATGCGATAAAATATCAAATTTGATGTTTTATCGCATTTTTCTTTATAAAATGTTTGCTAGTTCAATTTTTATCTTTACTTTTGCAACCGGAAATAAAAATCCGATGTACCCATATACAAGTGTGCAAATTGCTATACGGCAGAAAAGCACATAGTCGAGCGGCACATGAGCAAATTGTCAAATTAGCACATTATTTTTATATCAACCAATTAAAGAAAAAAAGATTATGAATGCAGCAAAGGTATTAGACGATCTGAAAAGAAGATTTCCCAATGAACCGGAGTATCATCAAGCAGTAGAAGAAGTACTTTCTACTATTGAAGAAGAATACAACAAACACCCGGAGTTTGATAAAGTAAACTTGATCGAACGTTTGTGTATTCCTGATAGAGTATATCAGTTCCGCGTGACTTGGATGGATGATAAAGGTAATATTCAGACCAACATGGGTTACCGTGTTCAGCACAACAACGCGATCGGTCCTTACAAAGGCGGTATCCGTTTCCATGCATCTGTAAACCTTTCTATCTTGAAGTTCCTTGCCTTTGAACAAACATTCAAAAACTCACTGACTACGCTGCCGATGGGTGGTGGTAAAGGTGGTTCCGACTTCTCTCCTCGTGGAAAGTCAAATGCCGAAGTAATGCGCTTCGTACAAGCATTCATGCTGGAACTGTGGCGTCACATCGGTCCTGAAACTGACGTTCCTGCCGGTGACATCGGTGTTGGTGGCCGTGAAGTAGGTTTCATGTTCGGTATGTATAAAAAACTGGCTCATGAATTTACCGGAACATTCACAGGTAAGGGCCGCGAATTCGGTGGTTCACTGATTCGTCCGGAAGCTACCGGTTATGGTAACATCTACTTCCTGATGGAAATGCTGAAAACAAAAGGCACTGACCTGAAAGGTAAAGTTTGTCTGGTTTCCGGTTCTGGTAACGTTGCTCAATATACAATCGAAAAAGTAATCGAACTGGGTGGTAAAGTAGTTACTTGCTCTGACTCTGACGGTTATATCTACGATCCGGATGGTATCGACCGCGAAAAACTGGACTACATCATGGAACTGAAGAATCTGTACCGTGGTCGTATCCGTGAATACGCAGAAAAATATGGTTGCAAATATGTAGAAGGAGCTAAACCTTGGGGTGAAAAATGTGATATCGCTCTTCCTTCTGCTACTCAAAATGAATTGAATGGCGACCACGCTCGTCAACTGGTAGCAAACGGCTGTATCGCCGTATCTGAAGGAGCTAACATGCCTTCTACTCCGGAAGCTATCAAAGTGTTCCAGGATGCTAAGATCCTTTACGCTCCGGGTAAAGCTGCTAATGCCGGTGGTGTGTCAGTATCAGGTCTTGAAATGACTCAAAACTCTATCAAATTGAGCTGGAGCGCTGAAGAAGTAGACGAAAAACTGAAGAGCATCATGAAGAATATCCACGAAGCTTGCGTTCAGTACGGTACAGAAGCCGACGGATACGTAAACTATGTGAAGGGTGCTAACGTAGCCGGATTCATGAAGGTTGCTAAAGCAATGATGGCACAAGGTATCGTATAATCAGCGAAAGATATATAAGCTATAGTTTATTTAAAGGCTCCCGCCTTCCGAAAGGAAGTGCGGGAGTTTTTATACCCTAAAGGGTGTAAAACAGAAAAATTACATTATATTTATACCCAAAAAGGTATAATATGGGCTCAGTCATTATTCTTGGGGATTTAACACATATTTGGCTACTTAGTTGAAGTTGAGTCTTATTTCTTCATTGTGTTCTTCCGCGTTATGAGCAAAATTCGGAATGAATAAAAGAAAATATATTTATATTTTGTCCATAGGCAAAAACCGGGTCACCGTTCCTTTTAAAGGAACGCCCCGATGCACACCGAGAAACGCCCCGTTCCTTTAAATGAAACGGGGCATTTGTTTTAAAGGAAAAAACAGGTGGCACATCTTGTTGTATAACAGCGCTTTATCTTTTCACAGTTATATAGTAAAATAATTAAGAACTTTATTTACAATATCAGTTAAATTCGCTATTCTTACAAATGAATTATCTATGGTTTGAATGTCTTTGAAATAAACAATAAATATTTAGTGGAGCGTTTTAGTACTGAAAAAGCAGATTTTAAGTACTTCTTCCATCTGTTCCATGTACTTTATTACAGCAGTACAAGTACCTATTTTCTTCAACTCTTGTACTTCTCCCAGTTGATTCATCTACTTCAAAAAACCAAATACAAGCCAAATACTATGAAAAGATACGAAACTTGAGCCTATTAATTGAATATTTAATCATTCCTTTCCTCTCCTTCCGAAAGGAAGTGCGGGAGTTTTTTATCAAAAATCACCTGAAGTTCATTCAAAATCCGTATCTTTGCTCCTCATAATTTACTAATTCATAATATATAAGATGAAATTTACAAATGTATTAGCCACAACCCTGTTATCTTTGTTGAGTACTGCATGCATACAAAACGAAGAACCGAATACCGAAGCAGACATTTTAAAATGTATTCTACCCAAAGAAATATTCGAATATGACAATACAAACTATTACGAACCTTACGATGAATCCATAAATGCTTATCCCCTTTATATCAGTGTAAATAGCAAAGCTACCCTTACACAATTGGCTCCAGAATTTGTATTAACAGAAGGTGCCACTATCGAACCTGCAAGTGGAAGTATCCAAGACTTCACTCATCCCGTACGTTATACCGTTACCTCAGCCGATGGTAAATGGCATCGCACCTATTCCGTCAGTATTTCAGATGATTTGCAAATTATCCCCGAGCAGTTTCATTTTGATAAACTGAGTTCCAAAAGCAGCAAATACCACATTTTCTATGAAGAGAACAAAGCAAAAGGTGAATTTATGGAATGGGCAAGTGCCAATCAAGGATATATGCTAGTATCCGGAAATAGTCCTGCTACAGAATACCCCACATCACAAGCCGACGGAGGAATTGAGAACAGTAAATGTGCCAAACTGGTAACTAAATCAACCGGAGGATTAGGAAGCCTTGTTGGCGCTCCCTTGGCAGCAGGAAATCTTTTCATCGGAACATTCAATTTCAATTCTTCTGTCAGCGATCCTTTAAAATCAACCGCTTTCGGAAGAATATTCCACAAAAAACCGCTCCGTCTAAAAGGATATTACAAATACAAGGCAGGTAGCACATATATGGATGGTACAAACGAAATACCAGAGCAAAAAGACAATTTCATTGTGTATGGCATCTTTTACAAAACTGATGAAACACTTCGTACCATGGACGGATATCTAGCCATCAATGAATTCAAAGATCCACGCATGATAGCATTGGCACTTCTTCCAGAAAAAGAAAGAAAAGAAACTGATCAATGGACCGAGTTCAACATACCATTCGATTACAACAAATATGGAAAAGAAGTAGACATGGAAGCTTTATCACGCGGAGAGTATAAGATAAGCATCGTACTTTCTGCCAGTAAAGACGGAGATCGTTTCAAAGGGGCAATAGGGAGCACTCTTTATGTAGATGACCTAGAATTAGTTTGTGAAGAATAACCTAAAAACAGAAAAATATGACACAAAGAAACCTATATATAGCTTTTATATTTACAATTATTAGCGTGTATTCTGTCTCTGCACAGACCAACCGGACCAAAACCTTAATTAATGCAGCACTTCACGGTTGGGAGTATGAAGTTAGAGCCGGATTCAGTATCGGCGGAACTTCTCCTATTCCTTTGCCAGCAGAAATACGATCTATCAACTCTTATAATCCTTCATTAGCCATCAGTTTGGAAGGAAATATGACTAAATGGATAGAGCCAACGAAGAAGTGGGGTATCGTTACCGGAATTCGCTTGGAAAGCCGCAAGATGAAGACAGATGCTACAGTAAAGAATTATAATATGGAAATCATTGCTAGCGATGGCGGACGTTTAAAAGGGAATTGGACAGGAAAAGTTAGTACGAATGTAAATAATTCATATCTCACATTGCCAGTATTAGCCGCTTACAAAATAAACGACCGTTGGCACATGAAAGCTGGTGTATATGCATCATACATATTGGAAAGAGAATTTTCAGGAAATGTGTACGACGGATATCTGCGTGAAGAAAATCCCACTGGTGACAAAGTATCAATTGAGGGCGATAAAAGCGCAAAGTATGATTTCTCGGAAGAGCTTCGCCACTTTCAATGGGGAGTTCAGGCAGGAGCGGATTGGTTGGCTTTCAAGCATCTAAAAGTGTATGCCGATCTCACGTGGGGATTGAATGACATTTTCAAAAAAGACTTCACAACGATAAGCTTCGCTATGTATCCTATTTATCTGAATATAGGATTTGCGTATGCATTCTAACGAAAAATATCATCCTGTTTTATAGCACCATGAGAAAGGGCAGTCCATTTTTGAGGACTGCCCTTTTTATGATGCTATTTTTGTACAAAAGAAATTATTATTATATCTTTATTTCAAGATATTTGTTTCTGCTGATGGTTGCAGAGCGGTAAACATTATTCCAAACTTAACTTCTGTTGTACCATCTATTACCTTCGGAAGACTTTTTAATACTGGCTTCAAAGCTTTAACTAAAGATGCCATATCACCAGCTTGAGCCTCTAGCATTTCCAATAGTCCGTTTACAAACTCTTCATCCTCAAACAACGGTTTTACAGCTTTCAATAGAGGCAATAACACGTCTTCTCCAACATAGACTTTCATACCTCCATTTCCATCTTGCTCATAATAAAGAGGAATTCCTTCACTCAACATCGGAATCAATTTCAGTAACTCTTTAATGTCTACAGAAGATATTCCCGATGCTCGACTTAAAGTTGTAACTGACATAGCCGTATCCATTATTTGCGACAGATTTAAAAAGAGTTTAATCTGATTCTCCTGTTCTCCCATTCTATACATAGCCAAATTCAAATCTGAATCATTCCATTCCGCATCAGCAATACCATTTTTATAAACTGCCTGTATATTTCCATCGGGCAGGAAACGTACTTCCTTCAATATAGCTGATAACAATTGGGGGATTGATTTATTATCAACCACTTTAGCGGTAAAAATAGCTCTAACCAAAATACTCCCCCATATCGGATTTGCTGAAGTCTTCCAAACATAATATACAGGTTCGACACTCTTCTGTGGCACCAGATTCCATGAAGTATCAGCAAAGCCATTTTCAGGCAATGCCACGTTCAAGTCCAATTTCAAAAAGCTCTTTGTCGCTGAACCGTTATACCGAATAATACCTCCGTTCTGCTCCTCTTCTCCGGAAAAAGTCACCATGTCACCATCTATATTCAGAGTAACATGAAGTTCAGTTGTCTTTTCTCCCGGGATAACTCCCGGACTCGCAAACTTCAACAGATCTGTTATACCGGCTCTGCTATTCATAGCCACTGAACCTAAAATATCAGATAAATCCACCAAGGCTCCTGACAATATCAATCGGGCTTTGGTTGCATCTGCTGCATCCGGAATAAATTCTACCTTCTTCCCTAACATAGGCTTCCCACTATAAGTCAAAGCCAAACCACTTACATCTGTAAATGTGAAATTCTTTATTGGACACACTATAGTTTCGTCTTTATCGCTACAAGATACAAAACATATTGCCACGCATAAAAGAAAAGTCAAATAGCAAAATAATTCTTTTTTCATTTATTTCTATCTTACTAAAGGATTAATAATAAACAATTTTCCTCACCAAACATTCATTTTACAAAGTAACTAATTTTAATTTACCTACACAAATCTTATTTTTATCAATAGTTGTCAATACATTCCATAATATACCTAAAAACGAAAAAGGTTGGAAGACTAATGGCGTTTCCAACCTTTTTAATTATCACATAAATCCTACTATTATTGTTTCACCAAATCCAAACCAATATCAAAGGTCTTTGTCTCACTCCAGTAACCTGAAATTATTTGTATCAGTATAACCGCTTGAGCAGCCTCTGCTGGAATCAAATTAGCACTAACCAACGCCTCCCATACATAAAGCAAATCATTTTTCATAATTGGGGCTCCATAATCATCTTTTTCTCCTGTGTCACGGAGTATCATAAAAGTATCAAAAGCCGATTTATCCAAATACAAATAAGTTTTTCCACTTTCTTCTTTCTTATTCATCGGAATACCATTTAATGCCCATCCCTGCAACTGACGAATAGAAGCATCAGTTACATTCGCCAAATCAATCTGAAACAAACTTTTCAATAATTCTTTCAACACAGCAGGTTCTCCTGTCAGTACCTGATTGATGATGGTTTCCAAACTGCTTGCATCCTGACCTCCAAGAGCAGCACCCAAAATATTAGTAATATTTAGTTTTACTACTACTTTACCATTACTTTCAGACCATGTAGCAAGTCCGGCAGGTGAATTCACAAATCCCGAAGTGGCAGCCAATGAAGTAATCTCAGATTTTTCTGGAAACATTCCACCCATTAGTCCCGCCATAGCCCAATTCATCAATTTATCTGTACCCTGCAAAGTCGGTTTATCCACATAGGAAGCAATAATATTTCCGTCCTCACTCATCTCAATCGTATTCAACACCTGAGGAAGCATAGTCGCCCCCATCATACGAAACATTCCACTTGCTGCTACTGTAAACGGATCTTCTTTCTTTGCATCCCATTTTGCATACAAAGGACCTGCCTTCGGAAAATTTTTAATAGGGTCATCTCCTTCTGCCACCACAAAATCTGCTGTTTCATAATCACTCAAGCTATACACACCTACCAAAGGATTTACAGGATTGGGAGTGTCCTCATCATCACTACAAGAAATAAACAAAGTTGCTGTACACAATACGGTAAATAAGTAATAAAATAAATTCTTTCTCATTTCTATTCTGCTTTTAATTAATAAACACATCTGTGTGATATTCCCATCACACAGATAATAATATTTAAACGGTTGCAAAATAACTATTATTTTCAGATATCCACAAGGTCTATATTTCATGTTTCTGTTCTATTTTTAAGGAAATACATCTAACATCAACCATGAAAAACAAAACTTTCCGCTGATTATATTCTGTTTTTAATAATCAGCGGAAAGTTACCATTCAAATTTCACATATAAATATATCAATAGAGTCTATTCGTAAGCAATAGTTAGTTTTTCTTAATAGGTAGGAACATGTAAGGATATCACTTTCATTCTAACACCATATATTATAAAATTGTTATCAAGGGAAATGCAGTTGCTACACCCCAAATCTCTCTCACGATTTACAACTGGCCCCTATTCCACCTTAAGCCTCCGGCATCAAAACCACACCCTGCTTCTTCTTTCCATCCATCTTGACCACCATCGGTTTCTCAAAGCGGACATGACGAAGATATTTCGTTTCTTCCACCGCAGGTTGCGCATTGAGGAAGTCCTGATTATACACACCATCATTCATAAAGGCATTGATAGTGAAATATCCAACCCCGAACGAAGTCAGATTCTGAAAGAAATGTGTTCCTTGACTGGGATCTACCCGATAGTTGGTCAGTCCGGCTTCCACAATCACACGGGCAGCCGAGATATGAGGCCACTTCACAGGAATACCGAGCCATGTATCACTGCTTCCCCAACGTCCCGGACCGACAAGCACATAATTCTTTCCTTCATTCAAGAACTGTTGGTTGATCTTTTCTATCTCCCAAGCAATTGCCTGATTGTTAGAGGCACTATAATTATCGGTTTTTACATAGACCACATCATAAATATCATTCATGATACCGTGTCCCAACGAATTATATGAGCGGAGAATCACATCTTCATCCGGTATCTCGTTCAAATCTTCGTCCAGCATTTCTTTACTGTCTACGATAGGACGTATCTGTAACAGATAGAAGGTTCCGGATTTATCATGTTCGCGACTTAACGTTGCTGCAAATTCAATTTCAACCGGACGGCGCATCTCCTGTTCACCATATTTCAAGACCAACTGCAGAATACGAGCCAACGGGAAAACATCATGTTGCAGGATATTGGCAAAAGTAATCACCTTGCGCCCCCCAGGATACAGACCATCTCGGATAATCTGATCGTACGGATCATACGTAGAGGCAATATAACGCAGGGCACCATCGTTTTCCGCCTCTTTGACATGGAGTTTCAGTAAATTGAAACCATCGTCAATAGAAAAATCATGTCCGGCATTTTTTAAATCCAAAGCATAGAAACGGGTCTGGGTCTCTTTCAGAGCGATTTCCATTTCACTGGTTTGCAACACCTGATTGGGATGATAGGGAGAAAAACGAAGGGTCATACCACCGTCTACAATATATTTCCCTAATCCCAAAGCCAGATTAACCGTTCCTTCTTCGGCTTTTTCATCTCCTAAAGGATAATAATTCAGTGAACGAGCCACACCCGACATAGACGGATAATAACGGTCGCCATATTGATTGCCAACTACCTCCTGCAAGATAACAGCCATCTTTTCCTGATCGATCACATTCGAAGTAGCCTGCATATACGCTTTGCTGTCACGGAAATAGACTGATGCATACACCCCTTTGATGGCATCCGAAAGCATGCGCAACATTTCATACCGATCATCCAGATAAGGAATCATGTATGTGTTATAGATTCCTGCAAACGGCTGATAATGAGAATCTTCAAGCAAAGATGAGGAACGGATGGCAATCGGAGATTTCACTACATCGAAGAAAGTAAAGAAGTCCTCCACCAAGCGGTCAGGCAACTTTGCCTTCAGAAAGTATTTCAGAATCGTAGCATCATCCGCATCTGACAGCGCAATCTGATACAGATTATTAGTGTCCATAAATTCATCAAACACATCCGTACAAAGCACCACCGTTTTAGGAATAGCAATACGTGCGTTCTCAAACTCTTCAAACTCCGGATGACGCTTCACCATATTATCAATAAACGCCAGTCCACGCCCTTTTCCGCCCAAAGAACCATCCCCGATACGGGCAAAGTTAGAATAACGGTCGAAACGGTCTCGCTTAAACACAGCCACGACTCCCTGGTTCTTCATCTTACGATACTTCACAATCGCCTCAAAGATGATTTTCCGGTGAGCATCCACATCTTGAAGACTATTCCAGGTAATCGGTTTTAAAAACTCGGCTACCGGGAACATGGCACGAGAATAGAACCAACGCGACACATGATTCCGGCTGATATGATATAAGAAAGACTCCGCAGGTACGGCAAAAAGAATGTTTTGCAGTTCTTTCAGATTCCGGACACGGGCAATCTCTTCCCCGGTAGCCGGGTTACGGAATATAAAATCACCAAAACCAAAATCATCGGAAACGATACGACGCAAATCGACATCCATCTTTTTTGAGTTCTTATCAATAAAGCTAGCGCCGTACTTAGCGGCATAAGACGAATTTTCCGATTCGGACGACTGGATAATCAACGGAACAAACGGATCGTTCTTGCGTATCTCGGCACACAGCTTGATACCTGCCAGACCGTCTTTCTCCCCCCGCTCCACTTTCGGGAAACGGACGTCGGTGATTACTCCTAATATATTATTTTGATACTTATGATAAATTTCCATTGCCTCCTGATACGTACGTGCCAGTACAATCTTAGGCCGCCCGCGCATACGAAGTGTACGCTGGTGCGCATTCAAGGCTTCAGTAGAGAACTCCTGACTCTGCTTCAACACGAACTTATACAGATTCGGCAAAATAGAAGAATAGAAACGAATGCCATCCTCCACCAAAAGAATCAACTGCACACCGACTTCCTGCACATCGTGTTCCAGATTCATCTTGTCTTCTATCAATTTGATAATAGACACCAGCAGGTCGGTATTGCCCAACCAACAGAACACATATTCAAACGCACTCAAATCTTCATTGATAATCCGTTTGGTAATACCATGGCTGAAAGGAGTCAGGATCACGATAGGAATATGCTCATATTTCTCTTTTATATGACGACCGATATCAAAACTGTCATTATCCCCCGTGCTCGGCATACAAATCACCAGGTCGAACGACATATTTTCCAACTGCGCCAATGCTTCCTCCTCTGTGGATACCTGCGAGAAACGAGGCGGATAACGCAAAGATAAAGAGGTGTATTCATTGAAAATCTTCTCATCAATGCGCCCGTCATCTTCCAGCATAAAAGCGTCATAAGGGTTGGCGATTAACAACACGTTAAAAATTCGCCTTGTCATCAGGTTGGCGAACTGTGTATCTTTGAAGTAAAGCTGGTTTAATTTATATTTACTAAGCATAAAGTCATTCTCCTTTCTTATTCCAAATCGTCATATCTCCAAAATCATGTTTCAGCAAATCGTTGCTATGAATAATTGCATATTTAAATCCCAAATATTCACTACGAATATCCAACTGTTCTTTTATAACCGGATAATAATATTCTTTCTTACCTGACATATATTCATCAACAACATAAGAAAAGAAATTCATTTTTTGAATAAATTCATCATAAAATCGTTGCTCACGACAATTCCTATAAGATAGTTTTCCATTAAATAATAAATTCAATAACTTTATCGTTGAAAGTACTTCAGAAGTTCTATTATCACTATCAAATATTGCTTTCTGATTAACAAAATCATTTGAATGTTCTATTATAGTTTCGATATCATATTGAGTCGGATCTAAGATATCATCATACTTATTCGACTTTTTATTGTTACAGTATCCACAAGCTACAAATAAGTTTTCCCATGTTTGCTTCAAGTCTCCATTATTGGCTTGCGATTTAAAATGCTCTACTTGATAATCAGTTGTCAAACGCCGTTCGCATAGATAACATTTATCATTCTGATCCATCAGTAATTGTTTGCAGACCTCGTCCGTATTATAACTCTTATCTAAAGTTTGTGGCTTATCTGCATTTTTACAAATTCTAATCATCTTAATTAATTCTTATTTTGCCACTCTCTTTTCAGATCATAATATTTAGCTTTAATAGCAGGAGCAACTGCTTCCGGAATCTTATCAAAATCCTGTAGATACATTTCCAACTCACTTTTATCCGAAATAGAAAGCCGATCAGAACGAATCAATTCTTCCATCCGTTGTAAACGCATTTGAATCTCACTGGAGTCTGTACGAACACCAAAGTAACCTTCTGCTAATGCTTCATAAGAATAATCCGTTAAGTCTTCAATTGGTTCACGATGCTCCAAATCAAAAGCAACAGCATTCTCTAAAGAATTAAGAATAAAAGGGGAATGAGTAGTGACAACAAACTGTATGTTAGGAAAAATAGTAGTCAATATCGGCAAAATCACTCTTTGTAGTTCCAAATGAAGATGCGTTTCTATTTCATCAATCAACACAATTCCTTCTTTCTCGTATGCACGGACCACATTATTCTGTGATTGCATTTTTAAAATTAAATCAGCTACAATGTCTAATGCAGCCGAATATCCTGCTGATAGTTCGGTGAATTTAAACGACTTTCCGCGTGTTTGAATGAGGAAAGAGTAATCTTTATAATTGAAATCAAGTTCTAAGGTTGTATCATCAAATATCTGACGAAGGATATTTCGGAAGCCGACAAACCATTGACGAATATAATCAGCATCCTCCGTTTTTCCTTCATTACGAGCTAAGGCCTCTTGCACTTTACAGTCAACCATAAAGTTCAAGAACTGATCTACTTTATTATGTTTCAGATCAGTCTTCATCTTCAAATCTGGCTTAACAGGATTCTTCGGTTCTACAAAAAGAGACTTACGTTCATCAGCATAGTAAGCTATAATAAAGTCCTGACTTAAAAAATCCTTAGGTATAGAGTATATATCATGGAATGAAAGTTCTACTTTTCCATAAAATTCTTCAATTCTATTTTTATAATATTCAACGTTATTCTGGCCGGAAGCAATACTTTTCGAATCACCAGTGGTCTCAGCTTGCTGCAACCATGCTTGATTAGACTCTAAATATTTCTTAAAATCTAAGAAACTCAACATCTTATCATTACAAACCTTACTTAAATGCTCCACAATTGCATTCAACAGAATAGTCTTACCACTTCCGTTCTTTCCCGTAATAATCAGATGTTTTTTTTCATTTTCAGAGATTGGTATACAAAAGTTCTCCAAATGAAAAATATGATTAACCTTGATACTCGTAATAAAATTACCCATAGTCCTTTATACTTGATGATTACTTTTGCAAAGTTAATTCTTTAAATCTCATTTTCCATCATCTTCTTTATAAAGTTTACTTGTTTATCTCTTATTATTTTGTAGATTTGTAACTTTAAGTTTATTCAAAAAGACTTTTTATTCACATGAAAAAGGTAACTTTATTAATGAGTGGAATCATGGTGATGTCATGCGCTCCCCAACAAAAAAAGCTGGTTTACCCCGAGACGACAAAGGTAGACACTGTAGATGTGTACTTCGGCACACAAGTTCCCGACCCTTACAGATGGTTGGAAAATGACACCAGCGCAGCCACTACTGCCTGGGTAGAAGCACAAAACAAAGTAACGAATGAGTATCTTAGCCAGATCCCGTTCCGCGAAAACCTGCTGAAACGATTGACAACACTGGCCGATTACGAGAAAATCAGTGCTCCGATCAAGAAACATGGAAAGTATTATTTCAGTAAAAATGACGGTCTGCAGAACCAGAGTGTATTCTATGTGCAGGACTCATTGGACGGCGAACCGCGTGTTTTCCTCGATCCCAACAAACTATCGGACGACGGAACAGTGGCACTGACCGGTCTTTATTTCTCAAACGACGGCAAGTACACCGCTTACAGTATTTCACGCAGCGGTTCGGACTGGTCTGAAATTTATGTAATGGATACCGAAAGCGGAAAACTACTGGAAGACCACATCGAATGGGCCAAGTTCACCGGTGCTGCCTGGCAGGGAGACGGTTTCTATTACAGTGCCTATGATGCACCGTCCAAAGGAAAAGAGTTCTCCAACGTGAACGAGAATCACAAAATCTATTATCACAAAATCGGTGAGCCACAGTCAAAAGATAAACTGATTTATCAGAATCCTGCTTATCCGAAACGTTTCTATACATCGAGCACCAGTGAAGACGAACGGATTCTCTTCCTAACGGAATCCGGCGCCGGAAGAGGTAACAACCTGTTTATACGGGATTTGAAAAAGCCGAATTCACCCTTCATCCAGCTGACTTCAGACCTCGACTACCAATATTACCCAATCGAAGTTATCGGCGACCAGATTTATATTTATACCAACTACGGTGCACCGAAAAACCGGATCATGGTAGCCGACATCAACCGTCCGAAGCTGGAGGACTGGAAAGAACTCGTACCCGAATCGGAAGCTGTTCTTTCAAATGCGGAAGTGATCGGTGGCAAACTGTTCCTTACTTATGACAAAGATGCCTCGAACCACGCATACGTTTACGGTCTCGACGGTAAACAAATTCAGGAAATCCAACTGCCGTCACTCGGTTCCGTAGGCTTTAGCGGCAACAAAGACGACAAAGAATGTTTCTTCGGATTCACTTCATTCACCATACCGGGTGCTACCTACAAATACGACATGGATCAGAATACCTACGAACTATATCGTGCCCCGAAAGTACAGTTCAACTCGGACGATTTTGTGACCGAACAAGTATTCTTCGCCAGCAAAGACGGCGTAAAAATTCCGATGTTCCTTACTTATAAGAAAGATTTGAAGAAAGACGGCAAAAACCCTGTATTCCTCTACGGATACGGTGGCTTCGGTATCAGCCTCAACCCGGGCTTCAGTGCCACACGCATTCCATTCCTCGAAAATGGGGGTATCTACGCACAAGTAAACCTGCGCGGTGGTAGTGAATACGGCGAAGACTGGCACGTAGCCGGAACTAAAATGCAGAAACAGAACGTATTCGATGATTTCATCTCTGCTGCCGAATATCTGATCGACCAGAAATATACGAATAAAGATAAAATCGCCATTGTAGGAGGTTCCAACGGTGGTTTGTTGGTAGGTGCCTGCATGACACAGCGTCCTGACCTGTTCCGTGTAGCGATTCCGCAGGTAGGTGTGATGGATATGCTCCGCTACCATAAATTTACTATCGGCTGGAACTGGGCAAGCGATTACGGCACAAGCGAAGACAGCAAAGAGATGTTTGAATACCTCAAAGGCTACTCTCCACTGCACAACCTGAAACCAGGCACGAAATATCCGGCAACACTGGTCACTACCGCCGACCATGACGACCGTGTAGTCCCTGCCCACTCATTCAAGTTTGCCGCTACCCTGCAAGCCGACAACGACGGTACCAATCCGACACTGATCCGTATTGATAGCAAAGCCGGGCATGGCGCAGGCAAACCAATGGCTAAAGTACTGGAAGAACAAGCTGATATTTACGGATTCATCATGTATAATCTAGGAATGAAACCAAAATTCTAAAGCGGCACTTCCTATTTATAAACACATACAAGCCCCGTAACCTGTATTTTACATTACAGGCTGCGGGGCTTTGTGTTTTTCAGCAGAAGAAATTGACATTTTATCATTATTTAATCAAAATATCCGCATTAAAACAAGCAACTTTGAAAAATTTTCCTATATTTGCAGTGAGTTAGTTGACATTTTATCAGAATTAACCTTTTAAAATATAGTATCATGAACATCCAGAAAATCATGTCCTCTTTGGAGGCTAAGCATCCCGGTGAATCTGAATATCTTCAAGCAGTGAAGGAAGTTCTTCTTTCTATCGAAGATATATACAATCAACATCCTGAATTTGAAAAAGCTAAAATCATAGAAAGATTGGTAGAACCCGACCGTATCTTCACTTTCCGTGTGACGTGGGTGGATGACAAAGGCGAGGTGCAGACCAACCTCGGTTATCGTGTACAATTCAATAATGCGATCGGTCCTTATAAAGGCGGTATCCGTTTCCATGCTTCCGTCAATCTTTCCATTCTGAAATTCCTCGGTTTCGAACAGACATTCAAAAATGCACTGACCACGCTGCCTATGGGTGGTGGAAAAGGTGGTTCCGATTTCTCTCCGCGCGGTAAGAGTGATGCTGAAATTATGCGTTTCTGCCAAGCCTTTATGTTGGAGTTATGGCGTCACCTCGGACCGGATATGGATGTACCAGCCGGTGATATCGGCGTAGGCGGACGTGAAGTAGGCTATATGTTTGGCATGTATAAGAAACTGACTCGCGAATTTACAGGCACATTCACCGGCAAGGGATTAGAATTCGGAGGCTCGTTGATTCGCCCGGAAGCGACCGGTTTCGGTGGTCTGTATTTTGTAAATCAGATGCTACAAGCGAAAGGTATTGATATAAAAGGTAAGACAGTCGCTATTTCCGGTTTTGGCAACGTCGCCTGGGGAGCAGCTACCAAAGCTACCGAACTGGGTGCCAAAGTGATTACAATTTCCGGTCCGGACGGATATATCTACGATCCGGATGGTATCAGCGGCGAAAAGATAGACTATATGCTCGAACTTCGTTCGTCGGGTAATGACATTGTTGCACCTTATGCAGAACAGTATCCGAATGCTACCTTTGTAGAAGGCAAGCGCCCGTGGGAAGTGAAAGCAGACATCGCACTTCCTTGTGCTACCCAAAATGAATTAAATGGAGAAGATGCTCAAAATCTCATAAAAAATGACGTACTTTGCGTCGGAGAAATTTCCAACATGGGATGTACTCCCGAAGCAATCGACCTCTTTATTGAACATAAGATAATGTATGCTCCGGGGAAAGCGGTCAACGCAGGCGGTGTTGCCACTTCCGGTTTGGAAATGTCTCAAAACGCAATGCACCTAAGCTGGAGTGCTGCCGAAGTGGACGAAAAGCTCCATGTAATCATGCACGGCATCCATGCACAATGCGTGAAGTACGGCACGGAACCCGACGGATACATTAATTATGTGAAGGGTGCCAACATTGCCGGATTTATGAAAGTAGCTCACGCAATGATGGGACAAGGCGTTATTTAGAAGACTTTGTTTAGTTGTATTTGTATTTGTGGTTTGCGCTGCTCGCCTCCTGTGACAGGACGCGGGTAGCGCTATTTTTTTGAGATTAACATTATTTTCGCTGGAATTAATTATCTTTGTGGCATGATAGGTTAAATAATGGTTTGTGAATTTGTTATATCAGATAAATAACTCACAACTAATAATTTACCATTGATAGTTTTGTAATTAATAATCATGTAATAAATAAAAAATGCTACAACCCGAATTGAAATTTCGCCGTGACAAGATTCGCAGTCTGATGGTGTCACAGGGCATTGACGCCGCACTTATCACTTGTAATGCAAATTTAATTTACACGTATGGCTGTGTAGTCAGTGGCTATCTTTACCTCCCCCTTCATTCGCCTGCACTATTGTTTTTCAAACGCCCTAATAATATCACAGGAGAACATTCGTTCTCGATTCGCAAACCGGAACAAATCGTTGACCTGTTGAAAGAACAAGGATTGCCGATGCCAACCAAACTGATGTTAGAAGGTGACGAGCTCCCTTATACGGAATATTGCCGTCTGGCCAGCCTGTTTCCGGAAGCAGAAGTTGTAAATGGCACCCCGTTGATTCGTCAGGCACGCAGCGTAAAAACACCTGTAGAAATTGAGATGTTCCGCCGTTCGGGCATTGCCCACGCCAAGGCATACGAGCAGATTCCAAGCGTATATCGCCCCGGTATGACGGACATCGAGTTTTCCATTGAAATAGAACGCCTGATGCGCTTGCAAGGTTGCCTCGGAATTTTCCGGGTATTCGGACGCAGCATGGAAATATTCATGGGTAGCGTACTGACCGGAGACAATGCCGGATACCCCTCGCCCTATGATTTTGCTTTAGGTGGACAAGGACTTGATCCTGCCTTGCCGGGAGGAGCAAATAAAACTCCGCTAAAGGAAGGTCAGAGCGTTATGGTGGACTTGGGAGGTAATTTCAACGGCTACATGAACGATATGAGCCGCGTATTCTCAATAGGCAAGCTGCCCGAAGAGGCTTACACCGCCCATCAGGTTTGTTTGGATATCCAAACAAAGATAGCTTCCATCGCCAAACCGGGCATTGCTTGTGAAGTGCTTTACGACATAGCTGCCGAAATAGCCAAAGAAGCCGGATTTGCCGACAAATTTATGGGAACAGGGCAACAAGCCAAGTTTATCGGCCACGGTATCGGACTCGAAATTAATGAAGCTCCAGTATTAGCTCCCCGCATGAAACAACAATTAGAACCGGGCATGGTCTTTGCCCTCGAACCGAAAATCGTTATTCCGGGTGTAGGCCCCGTAGGCATTGAAAACTCTTGGGTAGTAACCAACGAAGGAATAGAAAAGCTGACGAACTGCAATGAAGAAATCATTAAATTAAGTTAAACAGACGATGAAAAAGATGTGTCCGTTCTTTGCCGAACACATCTTTTTCTACTAATAATAACACACTTAACCCCCAAAAACAATGAAACAACCTTTCATTCTAACCCTTATGTCCACTGTTGCCTGCGCTGCAACAGCCACTAACAAAGCACCGGAAAACACTACACCGCCCCAATCAAATACTCCACCCAATATTCTTTTCATTCTCTGCGATGACATGGGATATGGAGATTTAGGTTGTTACGGTCAACCATTTATCCGCACCCCTCATATAGATACCATGGCGGATGAAGGTATGCGTTTTACACAGGCATACGCCGGCAGTCCTGTCAGCGCGCCTTCCAGAGCTTCATTCATGACAGGGCAACATTCAGGCCACTGCGAGGTACGAGGCAACAAAGAATACTGGAAAAATGTACCGATCGTGTTGTATGGGCAAAACCAAGAATATTCGATAGTAGGACAACACCCTTATGATTCCGACCATGTAATCTTACCGGAGATAATGAAAGACAATGGCTATACCACAGGTATGTTCGGCAAATGGGCGGGAGGATATGAAGGCTCGCGTTCTACTCCCGACAAACGGGGAATAGATGAATACTACGGTTACATCTGTCAATTTCAGGCTCATCTCTACTACCCCAATTTCCTGAACCGTTATAGTAAAGCGTTGGGCGACACCGGAGTGGTGCGGGTGGTGATGAATGAAAACATCAAATATCCGATGTATGGTCCCGACTACCAGAAACGTCCGCAATACTCGGCCGACATGATTCATCAGAAAGCATTGGAGTGGCTGGACCAACAAGACGACAAACAACCGTTTTTCGGCATATTGACTTACACCTTGCCTCATGCGGAACTCGTTCAACCGGAAGATTCCATCCTGAATGAATACAAAGCCAAATTCAACCCGGACAAAGAGTTTAAAGGAAGCGAAGGCTCACGATACAATGCTATTACGCACACCCATGCTCAATTTGCAGGAATGATTACCCGGCTGGATTATTACGTGGGTGAAGTTCTGAAAAAGCTGAAAGAGAAAGGGCTGGACGAAAACACATTGGTTATTTTCTCCAGTGACAACGGCCCTCACGAAGAAGGCGGAGCCGACCCTACTTTCTTCGGCAGAGACGGAAAACTACGTGGATTAAAACGCCAGTGTCATGAAGGAGGAATACGTATTCCGTTTATCGCGCGTTGGCCGGGGCACATACCGGCAGGTAAAGTGAACGATCATATCTGTGCTTTTTATGATTTAATGCCCACATTCTGCGAAGTGATCGGCATCAAGGACTACGAAAAGAAATATCGCAATAAAGAAAAAGAAGTCGATTATTTCGATGGGATTTCTTTTGCTCCCACACTGCTGGGTAAGAAAAAGCAAAAGAAACATGATTTCCTGTATTGGGAATTTGATGAAACGGACCAGATTGCCGTACGTATGGACGATTGGAAGATGGTGGTAAAAAAAGGAACACCGTTCCTCTACAACTTAAAAACGGACATTCACGAAGATACTGATATAGCACTCCAACATCCGGACGTTGTAGAAAAGATGAAAGCTATCATCTTCGAACAACATACGCCCAATCCATATTTCTCGGTGACGCTACCCAAACAGTAAACATACGGATAAAGAAATAATGAGTAATCAGCAGTTAGAAAGCAAGGTTTCATTCATTTCAGTACAGTTCTTAATTAAATGGGAATTTATCGGTTAAATGAGATTTTATCGGTTAAGCTGAAAGCCTTACAATTATATATTTATTGGGGTGCCCTGAAAGGGCTTAATTATATAGCGTAGGGCAACGCCCTACGAAAAAAACACACCAGCCACAAGCCCTGAAAGGGCGGAACTGTATACAATTATGCCCTTTCAGGGCGCAAATTCAGATTACCGTTTTTTCGTAGGGCGTTGCCCTACGCTATATAATTAAACCCTTTCAGGGCACTCCGCAAAATTATCATTTAGTTCATTTCAGTACAGTTTTACTCCAATTCAACTACTGATTCGTATAAACCTGTGTTTGAATACTATAATATATCTGTTCCGTCCTTCTATCAGCACACCGGCGTCAGCCCCATCTTCTTAGCCCGCTCCAGCATGAAAGCATGAGCAGCCTCATATTCGTTCGGAATCACTCCATCCAAGATAGCATCCTTTATAGCACTCTTCAAAACACCGACTTCACGACAAGGTTCCAAACCGAAAATCTCCATAATTTCTTCTCCACTCACGGGCGGCTGGAAGTTACGGACACGGTCTTTCTCCTCCAAATCCTTCAGTTTTTGTCGAACCAACTGGAAGTTATTCAGGAAACGCTGCTTACGTTCCATATTCTTGGAAGTAATATCCGCTTCACAGAGCATCATCAAGTCGTCAATGTCATCTCCCGCTTCAAAGAGCAGACGGCGTACAGCCGAGTCTGTCACCACGTCATCCGCGATAACAATCGGACGCATGTGCAGGCTAACCAGCTTCTGCACGTACTTCATCTTCTCATTCATCGGCAGCTTCATCTTGCGGAAGATATGCGGAATCATCTTTTCACCGATAAAATTATGATTATGGAACGTCCATCCCGCTTTAGGTTCCCAACGTTTCGTGACAGGCTTGGCAATGTCATGCAGCAAAGCAGCCCAGCGTAACCAAAGGTTATCAGTCTTCTTGCTGATATTATCCAGCACTTCCAATGTATGATAAAAATTATCCTTATGCGAACGTCCGTTCCGTGTTTCCACTCCCTGCAAGGCAGCAAATTCCGGGAAAATCAACGGCAGTAAACCGCTACGTTCCAAATCAATAAAACCTTTTGAGGGAATCGGAGACAGAATAATCTTATTCAGTTCGTCCGCAATACGTTCACGGGAGATAATTTCAATCCGTTCTTTATTTCGGCAAAGCGATTCGAAAGTATCATCGTCAATGTAAAAGCCCAGCTGCGTAGCAAAACGGATACAACGCATCATGCGTAAAGGATCATCGCTGAAAGTGATATCCGGGTCGAGCGGAGTGCGAATTGTCTTTTCCTTCATATCCTCCATGCCTCCGAACGGGTCTACCAGTTCGCCGAAACGTGCCTTATTGAGACATACAGCAAGAGCATTGATCGTGAAATCACGACGGTTCTGATCGTCTTCCAGCGTACCGTCTTCAACAATCGGTTTGCGCGAATCCCGTTGATAAGACTCCTTACGCGCACCTACAAACTCTACTTCCGTACCTCTGTATTTTACTTGTGCTGTCCCGAAATTCTTGAAAACAGAGACATGAGCACCACGTCCCAACCGTTTTCCAAGAGCTTCTGCCATTGCAATTCCACTTCCTACAACTACTACATCTATATCTTTAGAGGGACGTTGCAGAAAAATATCACGAACGTAGCCACCTACCACATAACACTCCATGCCGAGCGCATCGGCCGTTTCGGCTATCTGTCCGAAGATGGGTTCGCTAAAATGCTGCTTCAATTCCTCTTGAGTCAACTCTATCATTCTTTTTAGTTATAAGTTTTGAGGGGACAAAATTACAAAAAATCTCTGGAATAACCGAGAAAAGAGGTTGAAATGTCACTGAAATGACTATCATTAAAGCATTTACAGTGCCAAATGACGCCAACCGTAAAAAGCGGGAAACGCAAAGGAAAGCAGTTCTATGAAGCAGGAAGGTTTTCAAATCGTTACCCGAAATGAGATGCATTTTTAACGCTCTCTTCATTGATTGCTCCGTTCTGCTCCGATTTGCTTATCAAGGTCTAACTCGTTGAGTAATAACTTTGCAAACAAAAAACGAGTATGGCAAGAAGTACATTCAAAGTGCTGTTCTACGTGAACGGCAGCAAGGAGAAAAACGGCATTGTTCCCATCATGGGACGAGTGACAATCAACGGGACTGTGGCGCAGTTCAGTTGCAAGCAGAGTATCCCGAAAACGCTTTGGGACATCAAGGGCAACCGAGCCAAAGGCAAGAGCAAGGAGGCACGGGACATCAACCTCGCTTTGGACAACATCAAGGCGCAAATCATCAAGCACTACCAACGCCTGTCCGACCGTGAAGCGTTCGTTACGGCAGAAATGGTGCGCAATGCCTATCAGGGTATCGGTAGCGAGTACGAGACATTGCTCAAAGCATTCGACCGTGAAAACGAGGTGTTCAAGAAGCGTGTCGGCAAAGACAGGGTAATGGCAACCTACCACTCAAGAGTGAGGGCAAGAAACCATGTGGCAGCGTTCATCAAGTCTTTCTACAGACGGACGGATATGTCCATGTTGGAGATTACGCCCGACTTCATCAAGGAGTTCGCAGCCTACCTCTCAACGGAAGCAGGACTGCACAATGGGACGATATGGGAAAAGTGCATGTGGCTGAAAGGCGTTGTCATGCGTGCGCACTTCAACGGACTGATACCGAGAAATCCGTTTGCCCAATTCCACATCAGCCCGAATGTAAAGGAGCGTGAATACCTGACGGAAGACGAACTGAAAGCGTTGATGACGCACGAGTTTGGGGATGCCAAACTGTCCTATATCCGTGATATTTTCGTTTTCGCCAGCTTCACTGCCCTCTCTTTCGTGGACATCAAGGAACTGACCAATGACAGTATCGTGGAAGTGAACGGTGAGAAGTGGATATTGTCCAAACGGCACAAGACAAAAGTACCGTTCCAAGTGAAACTGCTGGATATACCCTTGCAGATAATAGAGCGTTACCGACCTTTGCAGGAGGATAACCTCGTGTTCCCCAATCTCAACTACTGGTCTATCTGCAAACCGCTGAAAAAGGTGATGAAAGAGTGCGGGATAACAAAGGACATCTCGTTTCATTGCGCAAGACATGGGTTCGCGACCCTTGCTTTGAGTATGGGTATGCCGATTGAAAGCGTGAGCCGTGTTTTGGGACACACGAACATAGTCACGACCCAAATCTACGCCAAAATCACAACGCAGAAATTGGATAACGACCTTACCATGCTCGGCAACAGGCTGAACCAATCGTTTAACAATGTATCAATGGCAGGACAATGAAAAGGAATATCATCAAAATCACAGAACACGGTACGATAACTATACCGAGTGAAACGGTATGGATGAGCGAAGCGGAACTTGTCAGCCTGTTCGGTGTCATTGCTCCATCCGTCCGTGCAGCAATCAAAGCAGTATATAAAAGCGGAATACTGAAAGAGCATGAGGTGCAACGGTATATCCACCTATCGGACAAAATCGGTATGGATATTTACTGTCTTGAAATGGTTGTCGCTCTCGCTTTCCGCATCCACTCATACGGAGCAGAACGAGTACGGAATGCCGTAATTGAAAAGTTGTACTTGCGAAAAGAGAAAACAAGCATCTTCTTTTCGCTGGGTAATTGCATAAAATCATCTGAATATCAAGCGTAAAGTGTGTTAGAATGACGACATGAAGTAATGAAACCGATGCGTATTCCCATTGCCAACGATGTATCCATATACATAATTGAGTAGGCGCATTGCCATTCATTCATACGAATGCGACAATCCCGAAGAAGCACCCCTCTATAACGGTTGTTTCTTCGAGATTTTTATTGTTATGTTCTCCGAGATACTGCAAGTTTTTCATTCCGTGTGTTTTTTGCGCCATTCTGCCGTGATTTGCGTATCAAGGTTTCAAACGGCTCACTCTAACTTTGCACACGATTATTTATCAACCATTTAAGCGTATGAACAATGAGTAAATCGGACATCTACAAGGAGGAGTTTATCCGAGTGGGTACAACCCTCTACAAGTTAGTGAACCAGCCCCGACTGAACGGCGGCTATGTGAAGAAACGCATCGTGTGGAACAACGAGACCCTGCGGCAGGACTACGGCAAGCACTTTCTCGCCACCGTCCCCAAGTATGACGGCTTCTGCACGGTTCCCGACCATGTGAATTACCATCCGATAGTGGACAAGTTCCTGAACCTCTATGAACCGATAGACCACAAACCGATGGAGGGTGATTTTCCCTCTATCCGTTCGTTGGTGGAGCACATCTTCGGGGAGCAATACGAGTTGGGAATGGACTACCTGCAACTGCTATATCTGCAACCCATCCAAAAGTTGCCTATCCTACTGTTGGTATCGGAAGAACGCAACACAGGCAAAAGTACGTTTCTGAACTTTCTGAAAGCCCTGTTTCAGAACAACGTGACATTCAACACCAACGAGGACTTCCGTAGCCAATTCAATTCCGATTGGGCTGGCAAGCTGCTTATCGTGGTGGATGAAGTGCTGCTTAGCCGCAGGGAGGACAGCGAACGGTTGAAGAACCTGAGTACCACATTATCCTACAAGGTGGAAGCCAAAGGCAAAGACCGTGATGAGATTGCGTTCTTTGCCAAGTTCGTGCTGTGTTCCAACAACGAGTATCTGCCCGTCATCATAGACGCAGGGGAAACACGTTATTGGGTGCGCAAGATAGACCGCTTGCAGTCCGATGATACCGACTTTTTGCAAAAGCTGAAAGCGGAGATACCAGCCTTCCTTTACCACTTGCAGCACAGGCAGCTATCCACTGAGAAAGAGAGCCGTATGTGGTTTGCCCCGTCATTGCTACATACCGAAGCCTTGCAGAAGATTATCCGCAGCAACCGCAACCGATTGGAGATTGAGATGAGCGAGCTTGTACTTGACATCATGGCAAGTACGGGTATTGACACTTTCTCTTTTTGCTGCAACGACATTCTCACGCTGTTGGCAAACACGTATGTCAAGGCGGAGAAGCACCAAGTGCGGAAAGTATTGCAGGAGTGTTGGAAACTCACGCCTGCACTAAACGGACTTACATACACTACCTACCAACTGAACTATAATCGGGAGTGTCGGTATGAGCCGATAAGGAGAGTGGGACGCTTCTATACCGTCACAAGGCAGCAACTTGAAACGCTGTAAATCCATTGTCTTTTTGTTGAATTGTTGAATAATGATATAATCATACTGATAATAAGCAATATATACTCTCAACAAAATCTCAACAGACCAAAAGAGAAGTTGAGCATAAAGCCACGACCTATTGTCGGTTTCTCTTTTTGCGAGTGGTTTGTTGAGCGAATGTTGAGGACCTATTTATATGGATATAAGTATGTTACATATGCCATTCGACGAATCAACGATTTTCATTCACCATTAAAACCATAGGAAGATTATGACTACACAGGAAGCAAAGAATATACGCATCGCAGACTATCTGCAAAGTCTGGGCTACAGCCCCGTCAAGCAGCAGGGGAAAAGCCTTTGGTACAAATCACCGTTCAGGGAGGAAGCGGAAGCATCGTTCAAGGTGAACACCGAACTCAACCAATGGTACGACTTCGGAACAGGTAAGGGAGGCAACATCATCGCTTTGGCGCAGGAGCTTTACGGTTCGGACTATGTGCCTTACCTGCTTGGTAAGATAGCGGAACAAGCACCGCACGTCCGTCCCGTGTCTTTCTCTTTTCGCCAGCAAGCATCCGAACCGAGTTTCCAACATTTGAAAGTGGGCGAACTCACGCACCCTGCATTGCTCCGCTACTTGCAGGAACGTGGGATAAACACCGCACTGGCGCAGACGGAATGCAAGGAACTGCACTTCATCCATAACGGCAAGCCCTATTTCGCCATCGGGTTCCCGAATGTAGCAGGAGGCTATGAGGTGCGCAACCGTTTCTTCAAGGGCTGCATCGCCCCGAAGGACATCACTCATATCAGACAACATGGCGAACCGAGAAACGTGTGCTATCTATTCGAGGGCTTTATGGATTACCTCTCGTTCCTTACCATCAGAGTGAAGAACAATCCACAATATCCACGATTGACAACGCAGGATTATATCATATTGAACTCCGTTTCCAATCTCGCAAAGGTGGAAAGCCTATTGGCAAACTATATACAGTTTGGCAGTTACCTTGACAACGACACGGCAGGACGGAACGCTTGCGAGACCTTGAAAGCGAAGTTCGGAGAACGGCTACTTGACAAGTCGCTATACTATCGTGAGTACAAGGATTTGAATGACTACCTATGCGGTAAGACCTTGTTCCAATCGGCAGAACCGATAAAACAGGAGAAGCGAGTCCAATCCGCAAGGCGGATGATACAGCCACCGAAAAAGCGAGGGATGAAAATGTAGGAAGAGGATGCTTGTAGCGACACGGATATTTGCTAACGGAAAATACCATAGCTTATTAGGGAATTTTCCGAGCCGCATTGCAAGCAACGCTGAAAATTCCCCAATAAGCCAAAGAGGTTGCACCTCTCTGGACACTCCCCAGCCAACGGCAGAAGCCGTATAGAAGTAAACCATCAACCATTGTTCCACAAGTTAAAAAGAAAGGATTATACATGGGTTATGCAGTATTACACATGGAAAAGACAAGCGGAACGGATACCGCCATGTCAGCGCACATCGAGCGCACCATCAAACCAAAGAATGCCGATGAGAGCAGGACGCACCTCAATCGGGAATTGATAAGGTTTCCTGATGGTGTGGAAAGCAGGACACAAGCCATACAGTACCGATTGGACACCGCAGGACTGACACGCAAAATCGGTAACAACCAAGTGAGGGCTATCCGTGTCCTGCTAACGGGAACTCATGATGATATGGAACGCATCACCAACGAGGGCAGACTTGACGAGTGGTGTAGCGACAACCTGAAATACCTTGCCAACACATTCGGCAGGGAGAATATCGTGTCGGCAGTCCTGCACATGGACGAGCAGACACCGCACATACATGCCACCCTTGTACCGATAATCAAGGGAGAGCGCAAGCGTAAGAAGAAAGAGGAACAGGTTAAGAAGCGATACCGCAAGAAGCCGACAGATACAGCCCGACTGTGTGCCGATGATATTATGACACGTGCCAAACTCAAATCCTATCAGGACACCTACGCTCAAGCCATGAACGGTTACGGATTACAGCGTGGCATTGACGGTTCGGAAGCAAGGCATATCTCCACACGGCAGTATTACCGTGATTTGGTGCAGCAGACGGAACAGTTACGAACAGACATAGGACAACTCCAAGACCGCAAGGAAACGGCACAGGAAGAACTCAGGCGAGCCAAGAAAGAAGTCCAGACAGAAAAACTGAAAGGCGCAGCCACAACAGCAGCGACCAACATCGCTGAAAGTGTCGGTTCTCTTTTCGGCAGTAACAAGGTCAAGACATTGGAAAGGGAAAATGCAGTCTTACAAAATCGCATTTCTGAACTTGAAGATGAAGTTCGACAAAGAGAGGAATGGCAAGTCAAACAGATGCAGGACATGAAAAGTGCATACGAGCAACAGAACCGCAAGTTGTCCGAGTTCGTGGATTTCGTCAAACGCTACTTTCCGTATGTGGAGAAGCTGATACCGACAATAAAGTTCCTTCGTGAAACTCTGAACTTTGGCGATGCCATCATTAGAAAACTATGCACGTTCAAGGATGTTCCCATTAAAGGCGAACTCTATTCTCGTGAGTTCAACCAACACTTCAAGGCTGATGGTGCGGTTTGTTCTCTCAAACAGAATGCGGAGGAGAGATTTGACCTCAATATAGACGGTGTTTCGCATGTCAGTTGGTTTAGACGAAAGAAAGACGAGTTTATGGAAACATTGGGAATGCCGACAAGAAAACAAAATCGAGGTATTAAGCTGTAAATCATAATAAAGTCCGTGATAGTTGAATACTATATTACGGATTTTTTATACTTTTGTATTCGGATTGGGGCAACTCTTTCCAAGACATAAGAAAAAGAAGAAGCGTTGTGCTTATCTCGTATTTGGAAACCTGAGAAACTTTCAAATAGTGTATGAGAAAAAGCATAGTGGTTCTCACGCTATAGCGTGGGCTGCTATTACTACATCTATACACTAGGGTTTTCTCAGGACCTCCAATACAAGACGTGGCATTGCAGTCCCACGCTTCTCATTTTACAATTTTAAAAGGTCAAAAGGGACTGTAAGACCACTTGTTTAAATTATGGCTATTTCAATGATTGAACGTCGTAGTGCATGGTATGACATCTATGACGAACGTGGGAAAAAACAAAAAACACTCAGCGAAAGTATCGGTGACGTACTTGGCTGGGCAGCAAATTTCTTCGTTGTAAGACGAAGTGCATGGTACGATTTGTATGATGAATCGGGTAAAAAGTACAAAACGCTTAGTGAATCTATCGGTTCATTTGTTAGTATCTCAGGTGATACATTCATTGTAAGAAGAAGTGCTTGGTTGGACACTTACGACAGAACTGGAAAAAAAATTAATACTCGCTCAGCGCATTAAATGTGAATGGGGCGTGCAAACCTGCATACCCCATTCACATTTACTTTTTAAGAATAAAATCAATTATCATTAAAAGTCACTATACAGAATGGATAATCAAACTACTATTGGACGCTTGTTTGGCGAAGATATGATAACCTTTCTGATACCAAGCTATCAGAGAGCCTATTCTTGGAGAGTAGGAAAAGATGGACGTATTGGTCAAGTTGATATGTATCTGACCGATATAATTGACCAGCCCAATAACTCGGACTATTTTCTTGGTCACTATCTATTCGAAAAGACTCAAGGAAACAGATATGAGCTAATTGATGGACAGCAAAGATTGACAACGACAGTCATTTTTATGAGTTGTTTGGTGAAAGAATTGCGTAAACGTGGAATCGTAAGATTTGAATATAATAATATGCAATATGCCACAGAGCAAATATATGAGCGTTATCTTCAACCCCGCTATGGCAGCCAAAAGTTTGAAACCGTTCCCGATGATGCATCTTTTTTCAATCGATTGATTATCGAATGTGGTAACGACTATAAGGTGGAAACAGGAAGACGATCCGAACGGCGTATTCGTGAAGCTGCAATCTTCTTTGAAGAAAAAATGACTGCACCAACAAAAGATAGAACTCTTTTCAAATGGTTTTATGTAATTGATAATGCCATAATAACAACATTCCTATTAAGTGGTGAATCGGCAAAACTTACAGCTACCCAAATCTTTGCTTTTCAGAATGACCGAGGTTTGGGGCTTACTACATTAGAGAAGTTGAAAGCTTTTCTAATGCACCAAATATATCGAAACACTACTACTAATGCACTTAGCAACATCCACTCGCTGGAAGCTAAGTTTGCTTTGATTTATAACTATATTGAAAGACTTGACACCAAAGAAGATACCGTTTTAGGATATCACTGTTCCGCATTTCTTTCAGGCTATGATTCTCCATTAGATGCGATAAAGGAAAGTTTACAGCGTTCTGATGATAAAACGCGGTGGATTAACACTTTTGTAAGTGAACTATGTCGTTCCTATTCTTTAATGTGTGAGATAGAGAATACTTGGCATCTATTTAATACTCCCATAGCTGACGTATGTATCCTTGACAAAGCTAATTCAATGCCATTGGTACTCAAACTTTGTCATTATAATAGTAACGGAACAGATGTGAAAAATATTCCAGCTATTGATAATGCGCTGAAACTGGTGGAGAAAATATTATTTAAAATGACTTATACATTGGGAGGTTATCGTACCAATAATTTAATATCCATAGCAAAAAATTATAAGGCTGATGGATATGACAATCTTATGGCAGACCTCACAGACAAGTGTCGTCATGGGTTTAAATGGTATTGGAGTTTCGATGTAGACTGTCTGCGCTATTTTACTGCGAATAAATATCACTATCGTAGAGAGTTAAGATATGTCCTATATAAATATGAGAATTATTTACGTGTAAAAGCACGCCAGCCTCTACTATCACCTGATGAATGTACTAATGTGTTCCGTGATGTGTCGGTATCAAATACATTAGACCATATTACCCCACAAACGCCTGATTTTACAGAATACTCTGATGATTTTTGTAATGAGTACCTTAACAATATAGGTAATTTATCTCTTCTTACATGGGGAAATAACTCTGCCAAGAAAAATCATAATCCTGCAAATGCAGATGTTATGGAAATGTATAATAGTATCTTCTATTCTCACAAAGAAATCTATGAAACGCTTAAAACCGAAAAACAATGGAGTGAACACCAGATTGAAGAACGCAGAAATCGAATTGTCGCATTTATTAAGGATAATTGGTTGAATTGAATGAATTACAAGGATAAACAGTACGAACGTCAGGAATCGCTTATTGAACAAGGCGTGATTTTTGATGGAGTTAAAGGTGGAGGTCGTTTTATGGGAAAACCACGTCCATTTGTACTTAAAAAAGTGGAAAAGAATCTCTATGCTCCTATTCAAGCAAAAGTATTGAAGTACTTCAAGGAAAATAGAATAGATTGGTGGCGAGGGAAGAGACCATCTGGTCATACTTTATCATCACAAATAGCTTGTCTAAATCATTTGGCTCCGATTATGAATAACGCAACTGCTGTATTGGCTATTATAAATGGGATTCGTGATGAGTTTACGGAAGTTCTTCCGATTAATTGCGACAAAAATCCAGCATATATAGCATTTGAAGTAGTAAGCAGAAAAGACCATTTGAATGAAAAGTATTCTTCTCGTGGTTCAAACTGCACATCTGTTGATGCTTTGATTGTGGCTAAACATAAATCAGGTAGAATATACCTTATACCTATTGAGTGGAAATATACAGAATCTTATCCCACATTTGACAAATCAATCGAGGGTGAGATGAAGAGTAAAGGGTTGGAAAGACAACGAAGATATAATCAATTGATTGATGATTCAACTCAACTTGTAAGTCTTGAAAAATACGAGGGAAGCATTTACTATCAAGAGCCATTCTACCAACTTATGAGACAAACTCTTTGGGCGGAGCAAATTATCGTACATAGGGACACAGAGGTTTTACAAGCGGATGATTATTGGCATGTTCATGTAGTACCTACAGATAATGATACGTTGTTAAATCGCAAATACAAAGTATCAGGAATAGGGATGGAAGACACATGGAGAAGTATATTGAAAGACCAAAGTAAATACACGATAGTTGCCCCCTCAACCTTATTAAAACCTCTTACGTTTGAGATTGATTATTATTCATTAGTTGAATATCTTAAAGTTAGATACTGGTAGCATACAAATCTGTATGCAATCAATATCAGTCCCAATATTTTTCTTATTGATATGACTATATGTCGAATAATTGTGCTACCTTTGTATATACAACGAGTTGCTAAGAAAGCATAGTTGAGCAGAACGCTGCAAATGGCACAGTTTCTAAGTCATTACCTCAAAATCGGGTAATCTTCCCAAAGCCCTTATTATAAAGGGATAAGGATTATATTCCAAAATTACTAAAATAAGGGATATATTTGTATTTTTGCCGCTAATAAAGTGAATGAAGAACAGAACGATGAACAGTGAATGACAAACGGACACTGCTTATTCATGTAAATAATAAAACTAGTAAATAGAATTTGTGATGAAAAAACTGATTATCCTCTTTTGTGGTACGCTGGCATTAGCTGCCTGCGGAAATGGCCTTGAGAAAAAAGCCAATGAAAAACTGATGGTTGCCAAGGCTGCCTACGAACGTGGCGACTATGAAGAAGCTAAGTTGCAAATTGACAGTATCAAGATTTTGTATCCCAAAGCGTTCGAAGCACGTAAGGCGGGACAGGCACTGATGCTTGATGTTGAAACAAAAGCACAGCAAAAAACGCTTGCTTATCTGGATAGCGCCTTTCAGGCAAAAACGAAAGAATTCAACGCCATCAAAGACAAATTCACACTAGAAAAAGATGCCGAATATCAACAAGTAGGCAACTACCTCTGGCCTACACAAACCATTGAGAAAAACATGCACCGTTCGTACCTCCGCTTCCAAGTGAACGAGCAAGGCATCATGAGTATGACCTCTATCTATTGCGGTGCCGGCAATATCCACCACAACAAAGTGAAAGTGATTGCTCCTGACGGCAGTTTTGCCGAGACTCCAAGCTCCAAAGACAGCTACGAAACGACCGATATGAACGAGAAAATAGAAAAAGCTGATTACAAACTGGGAGAAGACGGTAATGTAATCGAATTCCTACATCTCAATAAAGACAAAAATATCCGTGTGGAATATATGGGCGACCGTACCTATAAAACAACGATGAGTCCCACCGACCGGCTAGCCGCAGCCAATGTTTATGAATTAGCGCAAATCCTCTCTGCGATGGAAAAGATTAATAAAGAACAAGAGGAAGCTAACCTGAAAATCGGATTTATCAATAAGAAAAAAGAACGGAAAGCACAGGAGGAAATTACCGATTAATAAAAAGGAAACTCCATTTGGCAAAAAGAAAACGATCTGTGCGGAAATGAGATAAATGATTTTTTTATTTTTAGACATAAGAATAAAAGAACATAAAGGCTGCGCTTTGAAAATTATTTTTGTTGCTTATTGAACTGCTATTTTATTTTTTGTTCTTTTGTTCTTCTGTCTGAATTATATTCCCATTTAACTAAAAACCGTCAAAAGAGAAGCTATTTAGCAGAAAAAACCATCGGTCAACAATAAAACTGACGGGAATAGTTGTTATTTTTCATAAACGACAACTATTCCCGTCAAATGTATAATAAGCCTCTTTATTCTCTGCGCGGAAGAAAAGGCGTTTCCTGGTAGGCAAAAACGGCGTAGCCTCCACATCCTTATTTGACTCTTCTATTCAATTGATTATTAGCCTTTTCCTGTTTTGATTTTCCAACCCGTTTTCCGGTTGTCTTCTTTTTACCGGCTGCGGACTTTGTCTTTCCGGCAAAGGGATTGTTATTTTTTTTGATTGGCATAGACAACACTTATATAAACAGTACTTATACCTTAATTCTTGTTCCTCTTATTCTCCTTCGTAATATTCGCCCAGAAACCAGCGAGCCACAAAATCCCAGTTTTCCTGCAACAGTTCCTTTCCGTTCTCAAACGGGAACTGTGCTTCTGGCAACAGTTCATGTTCCATTCCATATTTCAACAAATCAAACGGGCACAAACCTTCTTCACAAAACAACTCGTATGCTTCCTCTTCTGCCAGTTCAGCATTGTAGAGCGGGTTGCGTTTGTCCGCAAAATATGGGGCCACATCAGGACCGATCAACAGACCTTTCGGATTGGCGAAAACCACGAAGTTATCAAATTCTCTTAAATCAGGCAATAGAGAATCTTCTTCATCCTCCCACTTCAATGATTGCACAAAGAAAAATTTCAGCGCATCGTAAGAGTCGAAGTACAAAAGCGGTTCACCTTTACTTGCTTCAAGGAAACGCTCAACGTTGGCAGGCATTTTTTCTCCCGGCAAAGCTATCGGCAGAGGCATTCGCTTCTTTTGCATCAATTCCGTTTCCAGCAGCCAGTCCGTCGCAAGGTAATCACTGATAGGAGCCAATTCGAACGCAGCATCCAAACGGTTGTATAATGCATCTGCAAACTCCAGCAAATCTGCATCCATCGGGTTCTCCACTCCGTCAAAATCATTACCGACCGGTGAATTGATTGCCCACAAAAGGAAAACAACATCTTCACGGTTGATTTCGTCCGGCAGATATTCGTCCGTCAACGTGTAGAAAGGCAGGTAACGTCCGTAGTTTTCTTGATGCCAGTGGATAAATTGACGCCAGTTTCCTCCGTCTGCCACGCAATCTTCCAAGTACAAAGCACACGTCAGAGCCACTTGCTTCTGGTCTTCTTCCATCTCTTTCCCACCATATATATACGATTCGGCCACCAATGGCAATAGCTGATTAGCGAAATCCAGATACCATTTATCCGTATTCACTACCTTTGCACGACCGTGAGCGTCCAGCCATGCCTGCATATAAATTTTCTGTTGTTTCATACTACAAACGTTTCAAAGCCAGTTTGATAACCTTTTCTACCGGAGCATCCGGTTCTTCCTTCAAGATAGCCAACACCACCTTTTGCGAAGGTGCGGCAGCAAAACCGAGCATTGTCAATGCAGACACCGCCTCTTCCTGCACTTCCGCATTGGCAGCTTGCAGCAACAGACCTGCGGAAGCACCTCCGCCGGCAGGCCCACTCATCGTTTTTATCTTATCTTTCAGGTCGACAATCACCCGTTGCGCAGTCTTCAGCCCGATACCTTTCACCGTTTTCAGCATATTTGCGTTTTCGGTGCTGATTACGTTCACCAGTTCGGCAGGTGAGAGCGCCGAGAGAATCATACGTGCCGTGTTCCCCCCGATTCCGGAGACGGAAATCAACAACAGGAAAATCTCCCGCTCCTGCTTCTCGGCAAATCCGTAAAGCACATACGCGTCTTCCCGAATCGCCTCGTGAATATATAGCTTACAGTTTTTCTTTCCCTGAATAGCCGAATAGGTATTCAAGGATATATTGGCGGCATATCCCACCCCGTTACAGTCAATCACTGCGGTTGCCGGACTTAGTTCGGCAAGTTCGCCTCTAATATATTCTATCATAACAGGGACAAAGATAAAACAATTTCACCACAGAGGACACAGAGGCCACAGAGTTTTTTCGATGCAGCACATCACACCCTGATTTGCTTTCATGCGGACCGGTATTGCCTGCTAGTGAAAAAAAATAAAATATTAAAGCGAATGAACCAAAGTTAGTAGTAAATTGTTTACTTTTGCAAGCAAAAGAAAGAAATTTGTTCATTAAAACCAAGAAAAGAATGAAAAAAGTAAGAGCTGCCATCGTTGGTTATGGTAACATCGGACATTATGTACTGGAAGCGCTTCAGGCGGCACCTGATTTCGAAATAGCCGGAGTCGTTCGTCGTGCAGGAGCAGAGAACAAACCGGAAGAGTTGGCAAACTATGCAGTAGTAAAGGACATAAAAGAGTTGGGGGATGTAGACGTAGCTATTCTTTGCACGCCCACCCGCAGCGTTGAGAAATATGCAAAAGAATATCTGGCAATGGGGATTAATACGGTAGACAGTTTCGATATCCACACTGGTATCGTAGACTTACGCCGCACACTGGATGCTGCCGCCAAAGAACATAAAGCCGTATCGATCATCTCTGCCGGATGGGATCCGGGAAGCGACTCCATCGTGCGCACCATGCTCGAAGCGATTGCTCCGAAAGGAATCACTTACACCAACTTCGGTCCGGGTATGAGCATGGGACACACAGTAGCCGTAAAAGCTATCGACGGGGTGAAAGCCGCTCTTTCCATGACTATTCCTACCGGCACGGGAATCCACCGCCGCATGGTGTACATCGAACTGAAAGACGGATATAAATTTGAAGAAGTAGCTGCTGCCATCAAAGCAGACCCTTACTTCGTGAATGATGAAACACACGTGAAACTCGTTCCGAGCGTAGACGCTCTATTGGATATGGGTCACGGTGTAAATCTCACTCGCAAAGGTGTATCCGGCAAAACACAGAATCAGTTGTTCGAATTTAATATGCACATCAACAACCCCGCACTGACAGCACAAGTGCTAGTATGTGTGGCACGTGCTTCGATGAAGCAACAGCCGGGATGCTACACAATGGTAGAAATTCCTGTTATCGACCTTCTCCCCGGCGACCGTGAAGAATGGATCGGACATTTGGTATAATATATTTTATACATAAAATAAAAATTAAATAGAGAAAGGCGATACACCTTTCTCTATTTTTTTTATCTTTGTGAGCATACTACAAAAAACACAATGATGAGAAAACTATTCATTCTCTGCGCATTTCTATTGCAATACCTGTTGCCTGCCTACCCACAACAAGCCACAACAGCCACCATAGAGCCCAATCTGAAATACGGAAAACCTTCCAAAGAAGAACTGTCTCTCACCTCTTATGCCCCGGACACTACCGCCACGGCCATTTATCTATTCCATCAGGGACAAAGTGACTTCATCTACCACGACGGTTTTCAGCTGACTACCGAGCATTGGGTACGCATCAAAATTTTAAAACCGCAGGGAATGTCATACGCTGATGTTTCCGTTCCTTACTACTCTCCTACCGATAAAGATGAAGGACAGGAAAGAGCCAGTGACATAGAAGGCTGCTCCTACAACATGGAAAATGGAAAATGTATCAAAACACCCATGAAGCGGGAATCCATTTCTTTCGAGCGAATCAACAACCTGTATAAAATGCTAAAATTCTCTCTGCCTGCCGTCAAAGAGGGGACTGTCATCGAATACCACTACAAACTCTACTCCGACTATTTTTCACATATCGACAACTGGATGATGCAGGAGGAACTTCCTATGCTCTACAACCAATACAAAATCACAATCCCTCATGTGTTCGTCTACAACATCGAACTCCGGGGAAAGGATTACATACAAGTGAAGCAAAGAGACTCCTCCATTCATGCCACGGAACGTGAGGGGTCCGGTGCAGGGGGAGTCAGCAAAGACTTCACCGTTTCGGCACAGGAAACCACCTTTATCTCACGCAACCTTCCGGCTATCCGACAGGACGAATCCTATTGCTGGTGCCCGGAAGACTATAAAGTACAAGTCAGTTTCGACCTGCAAGGAACCCAATTCACACCCAATGAATACAAGCCATACAGCCAGAAATGGGAAGATGTAGATCACCAACTGCTAAAACCGGAAAATACACAATTCGGCAAATATCTCTCGCTCACCAACCCTTTTCGTCCCGAAACCAAACAAGCCTACAACAGCGAAATGAATTTCGAGGAGAAAATCATCTGCGCCTTCCAGGTACTCAAAAAGAAAATGGCCTGGAACGGACGGTATCAGCTCTACAGTAAAGAACTCGAAAAGGCTATCAAGAAAGGAAGCGGCAGTAATGCCGACCTCAATTTTATCCTTATCAGCATCCTGAAAGACTTCGGACTGGAAGCCTATCCGGTGGCTATGAGCCGGCGTTCATCAGGCATACTGCCCTACAACTTTCCTTCCCTTCAGAAACTGAATACATTCATTGTCGCCGTCTACGACATAACCAAACAGAAATATGTATTTTTAGACAGCTCCATGGCTGTACCCGCCCTCAATATATTGCCACTCGACTTAGCTGTAAACAAAGCACGCATACTTTCCCTCAAAGAGAAAGAAGATAAGAAATGGGTGAACGTGATGGCTCTTTCCGACAATAAAAGTTTTATGAAGATTGATGCCCGAATAGAGGGAAACCAAGTGAAAGGACATCGCAACACGGTTCTTCACGGGCAGGAAGCCATCGAATATCAGACGAATGAGAAGCATAAGCAAGACAGTCTCGTCTCGAATCCTAAAAACAATGTCAGCCAGAAAGAGAAACTCACTTTCACCAACCTGAAAGTGAAAAAACAAGAAAATGACTATGCACTGATAGAAGAAGAGTTCGACTTCGTCTTGCAAGCCGACCGGACGGACGATCACCTTTATATTAATCCGATGCTCTTTCCGCAATTGAAAAATAATCCGTTTATCCAGACGGAACGGGTACTTCCCATCGAATTCCCCTATCCGTACAAGTTCACGATGCTATCTACGCTGACTCTCCCCGATGGCTACGAAGTGGAGGAGCTACCTCAATCACAAACCATCCGGTCAGAAGGAGACGGATTACAATGTAAATATATGATCCAGAAACAGGGAAATACAATCCTGCTCAATTATGTATTCCACCTGAAAGGATACATATTCCTTTCCGAACAATACAAACAGCTACAGGAGCTCTGGACCAAAGTGATCGAAAAAAATAATGCACTAATCGTACTCAAGAAAATATAAACTCTACCTGTTAATAGAATGATTCGTTCCAATCACTCCATCCTAAAGCAAATAATACGTCGGGCATTCAGCCTGTCCGGTGTCCTTATTTGCCTAAGTCTGCACACACAAACAGTGCGTGCACAAGATATTCTCAAAGATGCCAATTCCGTTATCGTGGAAGCACGCACAGAGGTTCTCTGCAAATCCATGACTCAATCCATAGAAAAAGAGAGCCTGACAATCACTGTTCTCAACCATAAGGGACTGGATGCAGCACATTTCTTCTGCGGGTGTGACATGTTCCGTTCTTTGCAGAAATTTTCCGGAGAGATCATCAATGCCGGCGGACAAAGTGTACGCAAGATAAAGAAAAGCGAACTTCAGAAAAGTGAATATAGTTCTTCGCTTAGCACGGACGATTATTTCTATTATTATGAATGTAATTATCCGACATTCCCTTTCACAGTGAAATACGAATGGGAAGTGAAGTGCAATAACGGATTGATCGGCTATTCCACCTTTATACCGCAGGCATACCTCAACCAAGGGGTGGAGAAAGCAACTTACCGTATCGAGCTGCCTGCAGGACAAGGATGCAGATACCGTGAGCTGAACACGCAAGGAAAAAAAATCCAAGTAAAAGAATCTACCGGAGCCGACGGGCAGCAAGTGATTGAAGCCACCGCCTCCAAACTCTCTCCCATCGTCAAAGAACCTTTCGGGCCGGATTTCGCAGAACTGCTTCCACGTGTCTATTTTGCGCCTTCCGCCTTCAAGTACGACAAGTCGGAGGGCGATATGAGCAGTTGGCAAAAGTACGGAGAGTGGCAATACCGATTGCTCGACGGGCGCGACCTGCTCACCGAACCTTTCCGCGCCAAGCTGCACGAACTGACAGCCAACTGTGCCACCGACCGGGACAAGGTGAACACCATTTATGATTATCTGGCAAAAACCACCCGCTACGTCAGCATCCAACTGGGTATCGGAGGTTTACAGCCTATTGCTGCTGCCGATGTCTGCCGCACGGGATTCGGCGACTGTAAGGGATTATCCAATTACACCCGTGCCATGCTGAAAGAATTGGGGATTGCTTCTACTTATACAATTATCAGTACCACCAACGAACGTTTGTTACCGGATTTCTCCAGTGCCAACCAAATGAATCACGTCATTCTGCAAGTTCCGCTTCCACAAGACACGCTTTGGCTGGAATGCACCAATCCGTCGCTTCCATTCGGTTATGTTCACCAGGATATTGCCGGACACGATGCTTTACTAATTGAACCGGACGGTGGCAAAATGTGCCGCCTGCCCACTTATCCCGACTCGCTGAACACGCAGCACATCGCTGCCGACATCATTCTCTCCCCCACAGCAGAAGCACGGATAGAAGTGAACGAAGTCTCCCGGATCTTCCAATACGAAAATGAAGCAGGCATCGTCTATCTGGAACCTAACAAACAGAAAGACCGCATCCGTTCGGGCATCCACTTGTCTCAAGCCGATATCCGGAATCTGCAAATCAGCGAATGTAAGGAAGCAAATCCATCCATCACTTTCCGCTACACTGCCACCAGCAATCAATACGGTCATAAGACAGGAAACCGCTTGTTTATCCCCGCCAATGTGTTCCGAAAAGAATTTAGTGTTCCTCCTCTGACGAAGCGCACTTATCCTATTCATATCGACTACGGCTACACAGATACGGACAGTATCCGCATCCAACTGCCGGAAGGCTATGTGATTGAAGGACTTCCGAAACCACTTGACGTAAAAAGCAAGTTTGGCAGTTTCCATTCCGACATTCAGGTGAAAGATAAGAAAATATACATCGTTCACCGATTGTTCATGTCTAAAGGGGTTTACAGTCCGGATGAATATGCGGCATTTCTTGATTTCCGCAAGCAAGTAGCCGGGCAATACAGTGGAAAAATCATTCTAAAAAAAGAATAAGGGGGAACGCTTTACGGAAAATAAAGTATCTTTGCGACTCAATATTTTTTGTGACTTAACAATTCAAAAAAAGGAACATTGAAGAACAAACGATACAATAATATAGAAGAATGGGCAAATACCCTTAGCCATGGAATAGGTATTCTGCTTGGAATCGTGGCCGGATATTTGTTATTGGAAAAGGCTTCCAAAAATATAGAGCCGCAGTGGGCAGTTGCTTGTGTATCTGTCTACTTGGCGGGGATGCTTTCTTCTTATGTCAGTTCTACGTGGTATCACGGCAGTCGTCCGGGAAAGCTGAAAGAGCTGCTCCGTAAATTCGATCATGGAGCTATCTATTTGCACATTGCCGGAACCTACACCCCTTTTACCCTGCTTGTTCTGCGGCATGCCGGCGGATGGGGATGGGGAATTTTCGCTTTCGTCTGGCTATCGGCTATCGCCGGTTTCATTCTTAGCTTCAAAAAACTGAAAGAACATAGCAATCTCGAAACGGCTTGTTACATAGGGATGGGCGCCTGTATATTGGTAGCCATGAAACCTTTGTTAGATCATCTGGGAGAACTGGGAGCCACTACCGCTTTCTGGTGGCTGATTGGCGGAGGAGTTTCGTATATCGTGGGAGCTGTTTTTTATTCGTTGCGCAAACCATACATGCATGCCACTTTCCACTTGTTTTGTCTGGGAGGCAGCATCGGGCATATCATTGCCATCTGGCTGATTCTATAAGGAATAGTAGGGACAAAAAAAAGGCTATCTATCCCAGACAGCCAATCTTTGTTAACCTTAAATCTAATACTATGAAAAACACAGTACAAAGATACGGACTTTTCGGTTATCTCCAAATTCTCGGGGCAAAGCAGCCTAACTTATAACACGGTTTAATAAAAAGCAGAGGTTCGTTAACGTTTAACGCAACAAAGTTAAAAATTAACGAATCGTTTATTAACTATTTAAATAATTGAAGGCTGTTGAAGAGACTTTTCTCATCTAAAGAGACTCTTCCCATCCGAAATTGAAACAAACAAACAGATTCGCTAATTCGTTATATATAAAAGAGTAATCTAAAACAATTATAAAGCATAAATTTATGGACTGGGAAAATCATCTTATAAAGCACCTGCAATGGTCGGACTCCATTCTCAACCGGGAAGCCAAAGAACATGTAGCCCGTGAAATTGCCGCCACGGCAAAAGACGGAGATGTGATAGGAGCCGGCTCCGGCTCTACAGTCTATCTAACTCTGTTCGAACTGGCGCGACGGATTCGTGAAGAGCACTTGCATATTGAAGTGATTCCCGCCTCTCAAGAAATCTCGATGACTTGCATACAGCTAGGCATCCCACAAACTATCCTTTGGAACAAGCGCCCCGACTGGACATTTGACGGAGCGGACGAAGTAGACCCGCAGCGAAACTTGATTAAAGGACGTGGCGGAGCTATGTTCAAAGAAAAACTACTCATTAGAAGCAGCCGCAAAACATTCATCATCATCGATCCCAGCAAGCGCGTCAATCAGCTAGGAAGTAAATTTCCCATTCCAGTAGAGGTCTTTCCGGACTCACTAACTTATGTAGAGCATGAGCTGCAACGACTGGGTGCATCAGAAATCGTCCTGCGTCCAGCCCACGGCAAAGACGGGCCTGTCTTTACAGAAAATGGGAATTTCATCCTCGACACCCGTTTTAACTATATTGATTCTTCGCTCGAAGAACAACTCAAAACCATTACCGGTGTCATAGAGAGCGGCCTTTTCATAGGTTATGATGTCGAAGTTATCATGGCAGAGTAAAACAACGTAAACTGGAAAATCGCATTTTGTAGAGATATGAATTAAATTTGTTCTAGTACAAATAAATATAGTATAGCTCTGTATCTATTTCATTTAGCAGAATTGAGTTGTACGACACCCGGGTGTCATGCAGCTTGACACCCGGATGTCAGTATGCTCAACACCCGGGTGTCGGTATGTATGAGACCCGGGTGTCGTACAAGTTATTATTACAGTATCTTGCATTCTTCTTTACTATAAGTCATAACTCCAATCACTGTCAGACTATAGCATTTAATTTATAACCCTTAAAACACAGATATTAAAACGTCATCAAACATATTTTTATTCAAAGCCGAAGATAATTGAAATAATAGTGAAAACACTGGGAAATTCATTAAAAATTCGGGTAGAATATTACCCCCCATCTCAAAATCAATGAGAAAAAAAGACTACTAAATAAACAAGAGCAGATAAAGGAAATTTCAATAAAAGAAACCGGAAGAACCGGACAATTTGCGAAAATAGAAACAAAACAACTGAAAAACAATAAGATAGAAGAAGAAAACACGAAAAAACAGGAAGAAAAAAGATCAATAAGTCTTAGCAGAACTTGGTACATTTGCGATTGTAAACTTACCGTCAATATCAGTGATAGTACCAAGGGTAGTGCCATTCACCAATATTGAAGCACCTACGACAGGTTGTCCATCTTCTTCAGAAGTAACCAAACCGGTAACTCTAGATGTCTGCGCTGTCATCAGACCTATACCTATAAAAAGGAAGGTCATTAAGAACATCAATTTTCTTTTCATAAATTCTCTCTTAAATTTAACCTATAAACAGATTTTTTGTCTCTAACAGGTTGCAAAGATAACACTAATTATGACAAACCGAAAAAGTGTTACGTATTTAACTAAAAAGTATTATTTTGCAAGCTCCCATCTAGTAAAAACCAACAAACTATAACTAGAAATATTCAATTTAATATATTTTAAAATGGAATTTCTATCATAAAGATAGCGTCTAAAAAGATATTTTCAAGATAAAAAGAACATTATTTCCTCCCAAATGGTATCTTTTTATCATTTTACATCTCCCGAAAGACTAAAGAACTATTAACAATGATGAAAACTGAAACGACCATGTACCAAGTTCTGCTAAAACTTTGCGCATTTCTTATGTAGGAATGATTTCGCAGGACGTTTCCATCAAACCGGGAGTAATAAAAGTCGTATTAAAAAGTGACGCAAAGGCACTGGATGAGGTTGTGGTGACAGCCATGGGTATCTCGCGTGAAAAGAAAGCACTGGGTTACGCCGTTCAGGACGTAAAATCAGATCAGCTGACGCAGGCTGCCAACTCCAATCTGGCAGGAGCGCTGCAAGGTAAAGTATCCGGTTTGGACGTTAAGCCTTCAAGTGGTATGCCAGGAGCTTCTTCACAGATCACCATCCGTGGTGCACGTTCCTTCTCGGGTGACAACACTCCGCTTTACGTTATCGACGGAATGCCGGTAACCAGTACGCCGGACGTTAGCACAGACATACAGAACAATGGTAGTGTGAGCGGAGCCGACTTCGCCAACCGTGCGGTAGATATCGACCCTAATGATATTGAAAGTATCAACATTTTGAAAGGACAGGCTGCTTCTGCACTTTATGGTATCCGTGCTTCTAATGGTGTGATTATCATCACAACCAAAAGTGGTAAAGGGCTGGAAAAAGGCAAACCACAGGTTAGCTTCTCTTCTAATGTCAGCTTCGATGTAGTCGGTCGTCTGCCGGAATTCCAGAAAACATACGCACAAGGTTCGGGTGGAGTATTCAGCACTACTTCGGGAACGTCTTGGGGACCTAAGATTTCCGAACTTCCAAACGACGCAACGTATGGAGGTAACACGGATAACGAATACACGCAGAAGTTCGGTAAGCAACAGGGAAAATATTATGTTCCCCAACGTGCAGCAGCCGGTCTTGACCCGTGGGCTACTCCACAGGCGTATGACAATGCAAAAGACTTCTTCGACACAGGAATCACCTGGAGCAATTCATTGAATGTAGCGCAGATGCTCGACAAGAGCTCCTACTCTATCTCATTGGGAAATACACATCAGGACGGTATTATCTCAAGCACTGGTATGGACAGATATAATGTAAAGGTTAGTGCTGACACGAAACTGACCAACAACTGGAGTTCCGGATTTACAGCTAACTATATCACTACTTCTATCGACAAGGCAGTGACTTCCGGTAACGGTCTGTTAAGAACGGTTTACGCAGCTCCTCCCAGCTATGATCTTGCCGGTATTCCAAGTCACGTAGACGGTAACCCGTACACACAGAATTCTTTCCGTGGTAGCTTTGACAACGCTTATTGGGCGATGGAAAACAACAAATTCACAGAAGATACCAACCGTTTCTTCGGAAATGTATACGCAAGCTATCAGACTGATTTTGGTACAACCAACCACAAGTTGAACGCAAAATACATGGTCGGCGTGGATGCTTACACCACTCACTATGTAGACAGCTACGGATACGGTAGTAACACCGGTGGCGGTCGCGGACAGATCGAAAACTACGGCTGGACAAACGCTACATACAACTCTTTGCTGACCATCAACTATGACTGGCGCATCAACGAGGACTGGGGATTGAATGCTGTATTGGGTAACGAAATTATCCAAAGTAACAGAAAGAAGTATTATGAATATGGTACGAACTACAACTTCCCAGGATGGAACCACATCAACAACGCCACTACTCAACAGACAGAGGAAGAGACGTGGAAAAACCGTACAGTGGGATTCTTTGGTAACGTATCGGCTTCTTACAAAAATATGCTTTATCTGACCCTCACCGGACGTCAGGACTACGTATCTAATATGCCACGTAACAACCGTTCGTTCTTCTACCCTTCTATTTCGGCAGGCTTCATCCTGACGGAACTGGATGCATTGAAAAACAATGTTGTTAATCACGCTAAATTGAGAGTATCTTATGCGGAAGTAGGACAAGCAGGGGATTTCCTCGAAAACTACTACTCAACTCCGACCTATGGAGGTGGTTTTTACACACTGACTCCGATCATGTATCCGATGAAAGGTACTACTGCCTATACTCCGTACTACACGATTTTCGACCCGAAACTGAAACCGCAGAACACACGTTCGTATGAAGTGGGTACTGACGTGAACTTCCTCGATAACTTAATCACATTCAGTTATACGTACTCACGCCAGAATGTAAAAGACCAGATTTTTGAAGTGCCTTTGGCTTCTTCTACCGGTGCCAGCAAACTGCTCACCAACGGTGGTAAGATTCATACCAACACGCACGAATTCACTCTCGGCTTCAACCCCATCCGGACGAAAAATATCAACTGGGATTTTGCATTCAACTGGACGAAGATCGATAACTACGTAGATGAACTGGCACCGGGTGTAGAAAATATCTCTCTGGGTGGTTATGTTACTCCGCAGGTACGTGCTTCGGCAGGTGAGAAATTCCCTGTTATCTATGGTGTAGGTTTCAAGAGAGATGAAAACGGTAATCGTCTGGTAGACGAAAACGGTCTTCCTATCGCTGGTGAAGCACAGGTAATCGGTAAGGTTTCTCCGGACTTCCTGATGGGTTTCAACACCACATTACGCTTATGGAAGTGTACAATCAGCGCAGTACTCGACTGGAAACAGGGTGGCCAGATGTACAGCAGAACAACCGGACTGGCAGACTACTACGGTGTCAGCAAGAGAACGGAAAACCGCGAAGGTACCATCATCTTCGACGGATACAAAACCGATGGAACTAAAAATGATATCGCTATCACAGGTGCAAACGCACAACAGGTATTTTACAGCCGCCTGAACGATATTGACGAATCTTCTGTATATGACAATTCTTTCATCAAACTGCGTGAAGTGGCTGTCAACTACAAAATTCTTCAAAAACGTTCGATAGAACTTTCTGTAAACGCATTTGCCAGAAATATCCTGATCTGGGCTCAATTGCCTGACCTCGATCCGGAAGCCAGTCAGGGTAACAACAACATGGCAGGAGCATTTGAAGATTATTCAATGCCGCAGACAGCTAGTTTCGGCTTTGGTTTCAACATTAAATTTTAATCTGCAAGACAATGAAAAAATATAAATCAATAGGAAAATTGCTGGCAGTTTCTTTCTTGACTGCTGCCATTGCTTCTGCTTGTACGGAAGATGCAATGGATAAAATCAATGAAAACCCTAACAATCCGCTGGATGCGCCCGCTAAGTTTTTGATTACAGACTTAGGTGTAAACACTGGATTCAGCACTGTGGGAGGGGATTTTTCACTCTATTCCTCTGTTTACATAGAACATGAAACGGGTATATCAAACCAGCTTTACCGGGCGGAAGTACGTAGCGGAGAGCCTACAACGGCTACTACCTACAACAACGCATGGATCAACGTATATTCAAATATCAAGAACGCTAAAATCGTTATCAAGAAGTGCGAAGAAGATCCCTCGGAAAAAGGAAACGTAGTGACGGAAGCAATTGCTAAAATCCTGCTCGCTTACAACGGAGCAGTGGCTGCCGATGTATTTGGAAATACACCGTACAGCCAGACTGGTATCCTCAATCCGGACGGCACACCAATGTATATGCAGCCCAAAATAGATACGCAGGAAAGCATTTATCAGGAAGTGATGCAGAATCTGGATGATGCCATCACTCTGCTGAATAACGGTACTGCCAAAGATGCAGGTCTGTCCGGCGCAGTCGGTTCTAAAGACTTGATCTACGGTTCAAACACCAGTACTCAAGCAAGTATGTGGCTCAAGACAGCTTATGCGTTAAAAGCACGCTATACAATGCGTCTGCTCAATAAAAGTGCCAATAAGACAACTGATCTTCAGAACATTCTTACTTATGTGAGCAAATCATTTGCTAATGCAAGTGAAGAATGTAAACTGGCTGTTTATGACGCTGATTCGCAGTTGAATCCGCTTTGGTCATTCAGCTATAGCCGTAACAGTTTGGCAGCCAGTGCCAGTCTGATTGAAAAGTTTGTTGAGCGCAATGACCCCAGAGCACCGCAAGCATTTCTGGAGCCCGATCCCACCGGCTATATTGCTTATGGATACGGAGGTACGCAAGCTACAGACATCGCAGGTATCAAAGCGGCTCCTAACGGAACCCCGCAAGAGTTGCAGAACAATTATGGTATGTCAATGATATCATGGGCAATGTCGGCTCCTACTCTTTTAATCAGTTATCATGAAGTGAAATTCCTCGAAGCAGAAGCATTATGCCGTTTGGGAGGCAGACTGAGTGAAGCTAAGAATGCTTTAAAAGCTGCAATCACTGCCGGATTCGAGAATCTGGAAAACTCAATTATAGATGCCGCCGACACTTGGGTATATGATGGTGACAGTGATTTGGGTGCAGATGTAGCAGAAACCTATTTCACGGATGAAGTAGAACCGTTATTCGATGCCAACCCTCTGCAAGAGACAATGATACAGAAGTATCTCGCCTTCTTCGGTGCATCCGGCGAATCACTGGAAGCCTATAACGACTACCGTCGTTTGAAAGGTGCAGGAGAAAACTTCATTGTACTGAAGAACCCGCTGAACAACAATAAGTTCCCATTGCGCTTCGGTTATGGAGCAGACGACGTATTGGCAAATCCTGAAGTGAAAGCTGCTTTCGGTGATGGCCAGTATGTATATAGCGAAGCTGTCTGGTGGGCCGGCGGAAACAAATAATGAACTTAAAATCTCTCAAAGGAGAGACTTTACATAGAGTCGTTTCTGTACTCTAACAAATTAACAGAGGCGAACAAAAATAGGCCAACCGTGAGGTTCGCCTATTTTATTTTATCCAATTTCATCAGATGAATGCTCAAATATAATAGAGAAAAAGGAATATTCAACGGCATCTTTTACATACCATTTTTCTACCCAATCATACTCTTTTTCTACTTTATTCCGTATTTAACGTTTAAGCATCTTTTAAATAAATTAAAAAAATTCCCGTACGAATCAATTTCACCACTGCAAATCGGGTAGATATTTGCTTAAAGTAGTGCGGAGAATACTCAAAGTAATAGGTTTCACCAACACTTCAGTTGCTCCTGCATTCATTGCGTTTTCCTTATCCGAGCTGAAAGCATAAGCTGTCTGCATGATAATAGGAATTTCGGTATTAGACTCACGAATTATCTTCGTTGCCTCCAACCCGTTCATCACCGGCATCTTGATATCCATCAGCATTGCTTTGGTTCTTTCCTGATGCTGTTGAAACAACTGCACCATTTCCTGACCATTTTTAGCCCACTCGATATCACACTTTTTGCCTATGATAGCCTTGATTAATTTAAAGTTGCTGTCATCATCTTCAGCTACTAAAATTAAGGGTCTGAATTCATTCATTTGTTCGCTTTCCATATCGCTTATATATTGTTTTTTTATCTGTTTTTTGGGATCAATTTCCCTTTTCAGCCCGCAAGTTATAAAAAAGATTCATATATTTCGCTATCTTTGCGCCTCAATTTAAAAGAATAGTATGATTTCTGTTGACGGACTAGCCGTAGAGTTTGGCGGCACTACTTTATTTAGTGATATTTCTTTCGTAATTAATGAAAAAGACCGCATCGCACTGATGGGTAAAAATGGGGCGGGAAAAAGTACGCTGCTGAAAATTTTGGCAGGCGCACGACAACCGACACGTGGAAAAGTTTCCGCGCCCAAAGATTGCGTAGTAGCCTATCTGCCTCAACATCTGATGACGGAAGACGGAAGAACAGTGTTTGACGAAACGGCACAAGCTTTTTCACATCTGCATGAAATGGAAGCGCAGATTGAAAAACTGAACAAAGAGCTCGAGACACGGACGGACTACGAGAGCGACAGTTACATGGCGCTGATTGAAGAAGTGTCTGCCTTGAGCGAGAAGTTTTATTCGATTGACGCAACTAATTATGAAGAGGATGTGGAAAAGGCATTGCTCGGATTAGGGTTCACCCGGAGCGATTTTCAACGCCAGACGAGTGATTTCAGCGGTGGATGGCGGATGCGCATCGAGCTTGCCAAATTACTGTTGCAGAAACCGGACGTACTCTTGCTCGATGAGCCGACGAATCATCTGGATATTGAATCTATTCAATGGTTGGAAGATTTCCTTATTAATAACGGGAAAGCAGTTATCGTAATCAGCCACGACCGCAAATTCGTGGATAATATTACAACACGCACCATCGAAGTGACGATGGGACGTATTTATGATTATAAGGTGAATTATTCCCAATATCTGCAACTGCGTAAGGATCGCCGCGAACAGCAGCAGAAGGCATACGACGAGCAGCAGAAGTTTATTGCTGAAACGAAGGAGTTCATCGAACGATTCAAAGGAACATATTCAAAGACGTTGCAGGTACAGAGCCGCGTCAAAATGCTGGAAAAGCTGGAATTGCTCGAAGTCGATGAGGAGGATACTTCTGCATTGCGACTGAAATTCCCGCCTTCCCCCCGTTCGGGCAGTTATCCAGTTATCATGGAGGGTGTTGGAAAGACATACGGAGAGAAAGTGGTGTTCCGCAACGCTAACCTGACGATTGAGCGTGGTGATAAAGTAGCTTTTGTCGGTAAAAACGGTGAAGGTAAATCTACACTCGTGAAATGTATCATGAAGGAAATCGAACATGACGGTACACTGACTTTAGGACATAATGTACAAATCGGATATTTCGCTCAAAATCAGGCTTCGTTGATGGATGAAAACCTGACGGTTTTCCAAACGATTGACGATGTAGCCAAGGGGGATATCCGGAACAAGATTCGTGATTTACTGGGTGCCTTCATGTTTGGTGGTCCCGAGGAATCAATGAAGAAGGTGAAAGTACTTTCGGGTGGGGAGCGTACCCGCCTTGCCATGATTAAATTGCTGTTGGAACCTGTCAACCTCCTGATCCTGGATGAGCCGACGAATCATCTGGACATGAAAACGAAAGATATCCTGAAACAGGCATTGCTGGATTTTGACGGCACGCTGATTGTTGTTTCACACGACCGTGACTTCCTCGACGGACTGGTGAGCAAGGTGTATGAGTTCGGTAATCAAAAGGTGACGGAACATCTTTGTGGTATTTACGAGTTCCTCGAAAAGAAAAAAATGGATTCGTTGCAAGAACTGGAAAAGAAATAATAAATAATAAAAAGAGGGTATCGGCTGCAGGCGGAATAAAAGTATTTGTATATTTGCAACATCATTTATAACAGGCAGTTAGAAAAAAATGGATGAAACAAGGCAGTTATACATTATAAGCGGATGTAACGGAGCTGGTAAAACAACAGCTTCCTACACTGTACTGCCTGAAATTTTATTATGCAAAGAGTTCGTTAATGCGGATGAAATCGCCAAAGGTTTATCACCGTTCAATCCGGAAAGTATGGCTATAGAAGCCGGCCGTCTGATGTTGAAACGTATTAATGAACTATTAGCTGCTAAAGTAAGTTTCTCTATTGAAACAACATTGGCAACCCGTTCATACACCCGGCTCATTCAAAGAGCACAAAATGCCGGATATAAAGTCAGCTTGATTTATTTCTGGCTGAATTCTCCGGAACTTGCCGTCAACCGTGTGTTACAACGGGTCAATGAAGGGGGACATAATGTACCGATGGACGTTATCTACCGCCGATATCAGGCAGGCATTAACAATCTGTTTCAGATTTATATGCCGCGTGTAGACTATTGGCTGTTAGCCGATAACAGTATTTCTCCTCGAGTAATTGTAGCCGAAGGTTACCAACATGGCGAGGATCGAATATATGAACTTGAACTTTTTAAATGCATCAAGAATTATGTCAAATAATGAAATGCAAGAATTGAGCGATAAATTACGACGCGGTCTTCAGCTGGCAGAAAAGCGATTGCTGGAAAAAAATGCTCGCAATGGTAAACTCCTTAGTCAGGGAACACCAGATGGAAAAGTAATTTATGTATCAGCAACAGAATTGCTGGAACGTTTGCAAGAAAAAGAAAAGGAATCAATAAAAAAATAAATTCTCTAAAAGAAAGGATGAAAGGGAAGAAACGAATAATAGTAACTCTGCTATTTTTAATCAACATTATAATGTTGGTGGCAGCCGTTATTCCCCATCATCATCACCCCAACGGAATGATTTGCATGAAGCAGGACTTGCCTGTAGAACAACAATGTCCCACGCATCATCATCACCCGGGAAACGATTCATGTTGCAGCAGCGAATGTATGACTCGTTTCTACTCTCCCACTCCATCCGTACATACGGATAGCGGACCGGATTATGTATTCATCGCTACCCTGTTCACGGATGTAATCATCGAACATCTATTACGGCCACAAGAGAGACGGATTAAGAACTATTACGTCTACCGAGACTCTCTGCATGGCACGGATATACACCGTGCCACTCCTCTTCGTGCCCCTCCCTACTCTGTTTTTGCGTAAAAGTGTAAATGCAAATCAGTTGCATTTGCGTTACCTTATCTTTGTAGCGTAAAAAACAGTAAAATTTAGTAGGAAAATATCATTATGAAAAAACTTATTTTCGTAGGAATCCTAGGCTTATTCGTGCTGGGTTCCTGTAATAATAGTACCGTCACACACACACACAATGAACACGATCATGCCACGGAAGGACATAATCACGAGGCAGAGGGTTCCGATCATTCTCATGAAGGCGAATGTAGCGGAGAACACAACCATGAAGCGACCGATGGACATAACGAGTCTGCCGAAGCGCACAGTGATGAAATCATCCTTCCGAAGGCAAAAGCTGAAGCAGCCGGTGTCAAGGTGAGCGTTATCGAACCTGCACCTTTCCAGCAAGTGATTAAAACCAGCGGACAGGTACTGGCTGCCCAAGGTGATGAATCGGTTGCCGTAGCTACAGTGGCCGGCGTTGTATCTTTCCGTGGAAAAGTAACGGAAGGAATGAGCGTCGGCAACGGCACGCCGCTAGTCACGATTTCTTCAAAGAATATCGCCGACGGTGATCCGGTACAACGTGCCCGCATTGCCTACGAGGTATCTAAGAAGGAGTACGAACGTATGAAAGAGCTTGTTAAAAACAAGATTGTATCTGACAAGGATTTTGCACAGGCAGAGCAAAGTTATGAAAATGCCCGCCTTAGTTACGAAGCCCTTTCCAAGAATCATTCGGCTATCGGCCAAAGTATTACAGCTCCTATTGCAGGATATGTGAAAAGCATTCTTGTGAAAGAAGGCGACTACGTGACCATCGGACAACCGCTGGTGAGCGTGACGCAGAATCGTCGTCTTTTCCTCCGTGCCGAAGTGTCGGAAAAGTATTATCCATACCTCCGTACAATCAGTTCCGCCAATTTCCAGACTCCTTATAATAATCAGGTGTACGAGCTGAAAACATTGAACGGCAAACTTCTCTCTTTTGGAAAAGCTGCCGGAGACAACTCTTTTTATGTGCCTGTCACTTTTGAGTTCGACAATAAAGGGGAAGTGATCCCCGGCTCATTCGTAGAGGTGTTCTTGCTTTCTTCAACGATGGAAAACGTACTGTCTCTCCCACGCACGGCACTGACAGAAGAACAAGGTATCTTCTTTATCTACCTGCAACTGGACGAAGAGGGTTATAAAAAACAGGAAGTAACGATAGGAGCCGACAACGGTAAAAGTGTTCAGATCCTGACCGGAGTGAAGGCTGGCGACCGTGTAGTGACCGAAGGTGCTTATCAGGTTCGACTGGCAAGCGCAAGCAATGCCATCCCGGCACATAGTCACGAACATTGATTAAATGAAGAATTAGAAATGAAGAATGAAGAATTTGGCTGCGCAATAATTGGTATATGTTTATTGCACGTGCTGCATAGTCATTCTTAATTCTTCATTTCTAATTCTTCATTTCTAATTCTTCATTCTTAATTCTTAAAGAAATGCTTAACAAAATTATACATTACTCCCTACACAACCGGTTGGTTGTAGTCTGCGCGGCCATCCTCCTGCTAATTGCGGGAACGTATACCGCCATGCATACGGAAGTAGACGTATTCCCCGACCTGAACGCACCTACGGTAGTCATCATGACCGAGGCCAACGGTATGGCTGCAGAAGAAGTTGAACAGCTCGTCACTTTTCCTGTTGAAACTGCCGTAAACGGAGCTACGGGTGTACGCCGTGTCCGCTCTTCTTCTACCAACGGATTTTCCGTTGTCTGGGTAGAATTTGATTGGGGAACCGATATTTATCTCGCTCGCCAGATTGTTAGCGAGAAATTAGCAGTGGTCAGTGAATCACTGCCGGTCAACGTCGGTAAACCGACACTCGGTCCACAATCTTCCATCTTGGGCGAAATGCTCATCGTCGGTCTGACTGCCGACTCCACTTCGATGCTCGATCTTCGTACGATTGCGGACTGGACTATCCGTCCCCGTCTATTGTCTACCGGAGGAGTGGCACAGGTTGCCGTGCTCGGAGGAGATATCAAAGAATATCAGATTCAGCTGGATCCCGAACGGATGCGTCATTACGGCATTTCAATGGGAGAAGTGATGGCTGTGACACAGGATATGAACCTGAACGCAAACGGAGGTGTGCTCTATGAATTTGGAAATGAATATATTGTACGCGGTGTACTTTCTACTTCTAAAACAGAACAACTTGGCAAAGCGGTAGTAAAGACAGTGAACAACTTCCCTGTCACGCTGGAAGATATTGCGGACGTAACCATCGGACCGAAAGCCCCGAAACTGGGAACTGCTTCAGAGCGTGGAAAATCTGCCGTACTGATGACTATTACCAAACAGCCGGCTACCAGTACGCTGGAACTGACGGATAAATTGGAAGCATCTTTGAAAGACCTGCAAAAGAATCTGCCACCGGACGTAAAAGTTTCAACGGACATATTCCGTCAAAGCCGCTTTATCGAAAGTTCCATCGGCAATGTGAAGAAATCACTCTTTGAAGGAGGTATTTTTGTAGTAATCGTACTTTTCCTGTTCCTAGCAAATGTGCGCACTACATTGATTTCATTGGTAACACTGCCTCTTTCCCTGCTTGTTTCGATTCTGACACTACACTACATGGGACTGACAATCAACACCATGAGCCTCGGAGGTATGGCGATAGCCATCGGATCATTGGTAGACGACGCCATCGTCGATGTGGAAAACGTGTATAAACGACTGCGGGAGAACCGTCAGAAAGCAAAAGCGGAAAGGTTAAGTACACTCGAGGTGGTATTCAATGCTTCGAAAGAGGTGCGGATGCCTATACTTAATTCTACGCTGATTATCGTTGTCAGCTTTGTACCGTTGTTCTTCCTTAGCGGAATGGAAGGCAGAATGTTGGTTCCGCTGGGCGTTGCCTTTATCGTGGCATTGTTCGCGTCGACAGTAGTTGCTCTGACGCTGACTCCGGTGCTCTGTTCTTATCTATTAGGAAGCAATAAGACAAACAAGGAACTGAAAGAAGCTCCCCTTGCCCGTTGGATGAAAGGGGTTTACGAAAAGGCACTGACTTGGGTGCTGGCACACAAACGAGTGACACTTGGAAGTACAATCGCACTCTTTGTAGTTGCGCTCGGAGTGTTCTTTACCCTCGGACGCAGTTTCCTTCCTTCCTTTAATGAAGGATCGTTCACCATCAATATCAGTTCTCTACCGGGTATTTCACTGGAAGAAAGCAATAAAATGGGACATCGGGCAGAAGAGTTATTGATGACGATTCCCGAAATACAAACCGTAGCCCGGAAAACGGGACGTGCCGAACTGGACGAACATGCATTAGGGGTAAACGTTTCTGAAATAGAAGCTCCGTTTGAACTGAAAGATCGTTCGCGCAGTGAACTGGTAGCTGATGTACGTGAAAAGTTGGGTACTATCACCGGGGCAAATATAGAAATCGGACAACCAATCAGCCACCGTATCGACGCTATGTTATCGGGTACGAAAGCGAATATCGCTATCAAGCTATTCGGAGACGATCTGAATAAAATGTTCTCACTCGGTAATCAAATTAAAGGAGCTATCAGTGATATTCCCGGTGTTGCCGACCTGAACGTGGAACAGCAGATTGAACGTCCGCAACTGAAAATACAGCCTAAACGGGAAATGCTGGCTAAGTTCGGTATTACCCTGCCGGAGTTCTCGGAATATGTGAACGTAGCTTTGGCTGGAAAAGTGATCTCGCAGGTTTATGAGCAAGGCAAGAGTTTCGATCTGATCGTGAAAGTGAAGGATGATGCCCGGGATGAAATAGAAAAAATCCGGAACTTGATGGTAGATACGAATGACGGCCGCAAAGTTCCTTTGAGCTATGTAGCAGAAGTGGTATCGGCCATGGGACCAAATACGATCAACCGCGAGAATGTAAAACGTAAAATTGTGATTTCTGCCAATGTGGCCGACCGCGATTTGCGTAGTGTTGTAAATGATATTCAGAAGCGCATCGACACATCGGTGCAACTGCCCGAAGGCTATCACATCGAGTATGGCGGACAGTTTGAAAGTGAGCAGGCTGCCAGCCGGACACTGGCGTTGACTTCATTTATCAGCATTGTAGTAATCTTCTTGTTATTGTATAATGAGTTCCGCAGCGTGAAAGAGTCGGGCGCCATCTTGCTGAATCTTCCGCTGGCACTGATCGGTGGTGTATTTGCTTTGGTGATTACAACAGGAGAGGTCAGTATTCCGGCTATCATCGGTTTCATTTCCTTGTTCGGTATTGCAACGCGTAACGGTATGTTGCTCATCAGCCACTACAATCATTTGCAAAAGGAAGAAGGTTTGAATGTGTACGATAGTGTAATCCGAGGTTCTCTCGACCGTCTGAATCCGATTTTGATGACGGCATTGTCTTCTGCACTGGCACTGATTCCATTGGCACTCGGCGGCGACTTGCCCGGTAACGAAATTCAAAGTCCGATGGCAAAAGTGATTTTAGGAGGGTTATTAACGTCTACTTTTTTGAACGGTTTTATCGTTCCGATTGTTTATCTGATGATGCATCGGAAAAAGGCCCAGGAAAGCCTGTAGCGGGTGATGTTTTTCCTCGGTGAGGAAACCATCGTTCCCCGGTGAGGAACCAAGTGTTTCTCGGTGAGAAACGAGTCGTTCCTCGGTGCCAAACAAATAGATGCCTTATCATAAAGTATCTATCAACAATAGCTTGTAATAAATAAAGAAATTAGAAATGAAACAAATCATGACCATAAGCGCTGCACTTCTTTTCTTAACCATAGGCAAAGTGCAAGCCCAAAACGGAATTGAACAGGTATTGAAGAATATCGAAACGAACAATAAGGAGTTGCAGGCAAACGAGCAACTGATTACTTCGCAGAAGCTGGAAGCTAAAACGGATAATAACCTGCCTGATCCTACTCTTTCTTACGCACATCTATGGGGAGCGAAAGATAAAAGCGAAACAATCGGCGAACTGGTCGTTTCACAAAGCTTTGATTTCCCCAGCTTATATGCTACACGCAACAAGTTGAATCGTCTGAAAGCCGGAGCTTTTGACAGTCAATCGGATGTTTTCCGTCAAGAGAAGCTGTTACAGGCGAAAGAACTTTGCCTGGATATTATCATGCTTCGTCAGCAAAAGCATATTCTAGAAGAACGCCTCCGCAATGCGGAAGAACTTGCAAAGATGTATGCCAAGCGTCTTCAAACAGGAGATGCAAATGCTCTCGAAACCAACAAAATCAACTTGGAACTGTTGAATGTCAGAACAGAAGCGTCTCTGAACGAAACAGCACTCCGCAACAAACAGCAGGAGCTGAATACGCTGAATGGTAATATTCCGGTAGTTTTCGAGGAAAACCAATATCCGGCTATACCTTTCCCAAGCGATTATCAAATATTGAAGTCGGAAGTCATGGCAACGGACCGTACTCTTATGGCACTCGGCAACGAAAGTCTTGTTGCCCGTAAACAGATTGCTGTCAATAAATCACAATGGCTACCGAAACTGGAACTCGGCTACCGCCGGAATACAGAAACAGGCGTACCTTTCAACGGTGTAGTGGTAGGTTTCTCTTTCCCACTTTTCGAAAACCGGAATAAGGTAAAAATCGCTAAAGCACAGGCTCTTAACATTGACTTGCAAAAGGATAATGCTACCCTGCAAGTAGAGTCCGAATTGGCACAGCTTTACCGGGAAGCGAAAACATTGCACGCTTCGATGGAAGAATACAGCAAGACTTTCCAGTCGCAACAAGATCTGTCACTGCTGAAACAAGCTCTGACAGGTGGACAGATTAGTATGATTGAATATTTCGTTGAAGTTTCTGTCATCTATCAAAGCCATCAAAATTATCTGCAACTGGAAAATCAGTACCAGAAAGCAATGGCACGGATTTACAAGAGTAAGCTGTAAATAGTACATAAAATCCTTTAGACATGGATTACGCTGAACATACTAATTTCTATTTTAAGTGATGTAAGTATGTTTATGTAATCCGTGTCTAAATATATCTCCCCTCTCCCTCTCATTTTCTTCAAGTTCCAACTAAATATTTCAAAATAATATGTTACATTTGCAACGAACATAAAATACAGATTATGAGACCTAAACAATTCTATCTATTCATGTTATGTTGCATCCTTACATTATTCAGTGGATGTAAAGAGGATGAAGAAAATCCACTTCGTTTTTACAACAGTGAATATGAAGTGCCCATGGGTGGCAGACGTTACCTTGGACTGGAAAGCGGAAATGGTGATTACTCACTTGAAGTTAAAGACACACGCATCGCAAGCGCAGGAACCGAAACCGGCTGGAGCGGAGTACCTGCCGGACGTATGATTTATGTTACCGGTATTCTCACCGGGCAAACTTATCTGACAGTAACGGACAACGCCACACAAGAAACCTGCACCCTGCCAATCAAGGTTGTCGACAATTACGAAGATATAAAGTTGCTCCGCAGCTACTTGTCTAACTTACCCAACGGAGACGCAAATCTTCTGCCCGGCATTTCCGACATTTTTCTAATTAACAATCACGCACGGGATGCTTATTTTTTCAAACAGGGAGAACAAACAGCTTTTTCATCCGGACTAACCTTAATAACTCGAGGAAGTTACAAACTGGAAAAAGAAGAAGGAAATAATGAGAAAGCTATACTGACTCTCACCTTTTCGGAAGATGCGGCAACACCTATTTCCAATCATAAATTCATCTTGTGGGGAAATGCATACGTATTTCACCGCTTGGATAAAAGCTTGAATCTGAATTGGAATACTCCACCCATCGGAGAAACGCGGACATCACCTGCACCACCTCCTTCCTACACGCTGGAAGAAATCGCTGGAGGTGAACCAGGCACAGGCAAACAAATTAGTTTTACCCTTTCCGAACAGGAAATACCTGCCGGAATACTGCCTTAATCAGCAGGGTCTTCTTTAATCAACTGTACTTTCCGATAATATGCGTATATTTTCCGGCAAGTATCCGCTACGAATACGCCATTCTTGCGGATAAAGATTATTGGCACGATTACCGATGTTCTTCACAAATCCGAGAGGAATATGCCGGTACGTAAGCAAAACATATCCACGAGGGGCTGTTACCGGCAAGGTAATGGCCTCTTTTCGTAAATAAGTGATAGCCTGTTTATAACTTATTTCTTCCGTAGCGAAAGCTTCCCGGCATAAAAGTGAACTACACATCGCCAATGCATGGTCAGGTATCAAATCCTTTCCTTTCACTTCTCCTATCTCCACTCCTGCCGATACGATTTTCAGGCATTGTTTCATCGCCATTAATTCATCAGCATAATGCTTTGAAAAAGCCCGGATACTTGTTCCTTCTGCCGACAATATATACTTGTCCGAATTTTCATCATTCAGCCAGCTTTTTGCAATATTCAGCTGTTCTTTCGAAACAGGAGAAGATGCTGCTCCTCCTTTCTTATCTTTCTTTTTAGAAGTCTTCTCCTTGGCGAAAGAAGATACCGGAATCTCGTCTCCTGTCTCCGGCTTCCGAAAAGCTGCCAGGAAAAAGCCTTCGCCTTTCGTCTTATGAGGGAAAAAATGATAGACAGGAATAGAAGATTTAGAACCATCACAATTATCCGGTAAAAGATCTCCTGTTATATTCCAGTTTTCCTGTACCTGCACAGTTAACGGCTCGGCTCCATACTCTTGTTGAATCCAACGTGCATTCTCTTCGTCCTCTTTTGTATTAAATGTACACGTACTATATATAAGAATTCCCCCAGGCTTCAACGTGTCCCAAATATCTCCAATAATCCGCCGCTGCCGCTGCCAACAGATTTCTACATTCTCGGGACTCCACTCTTCTACAGCAACAGGGTCTTTACGGAACATACCTTCACCGGAGCAAGGAACATCTGTAAGAATCACGTCAAAAAAAGACGGCAAAGCCGCAAAATCTGCCGGATCATTATTGGTTACTACCGCATCCGGATGTCCCCACTTCGTTAAATTCTCCGCAAGAATCTGCGAACGATTCCGGATGACTTCATTAGCCACCAGTAAACTCCCTTCAGGAAGCACACTACGGGCATGAGTAGACTTTCCACCGGGAGCTGCACAAAGATCCAGCATCTTTACCGGTCCGGTGACATACTGCCGGAGCACCTGTTCCACAAACATAGAAGAAGCCTCCTGAACATAATAACAACCTGCATGAAACAATGGATCAAACGTGAAAGTGAGACGCTCATCCAAGTAAAATCCTTCGGAAGACCAAGGGACTTGATTAAATTCAAAATTGAAAGCTGAAAGTTGAAAATCAGTAATACAGCCTGCTTGCGGTACAATTCTGCATTTTCCATTTTCAATTTTTAATTTCCCATCATTCAACCGGATGCTGACAGGTGGTTCTTGTTGGATAGCAACAGCTAATTTGTCGTATTCTTCATCGCCCAACAGGGCACGGGTATAATCTATGAAAGAAGCGGGTAATTCCATTTTTCGTTATTAATTTCCGCAAATATCAAAAATATTTCGTCTCTTTGCAACTTTCTATGATATTAACTACGTCTAACAAACAAAGAAATAAATAAAAAAACTATTGATATGAAAAATTTTCTATTAGCATTGATGGTTGTACTGACCACTTGCACACTGGCTATTGCCCAAAACCAAACTACTGTTGTCCGCGATTCCGTCGGAAAAGTAAAGGTAACTGTGACCAAAGACAATAAAGCAAAAACAAACAATACTGCTGTCACAGTCATCGGTGTAGATACAGCGGACACTGATTCCACAGAAGTAGATGCAAACTCAAGTAATGTCAGTACTGGTCATGGTAAGGCCAGTTTTACATTCGAATCGGATGACGACGATTTCCCATTCCACGGCTTTGGTATCAACGGAGGAATTCTCGTAGCAATCATATCAATCATTGCCGTTTTCGGATTTCCGGTATTCATTCTGTTTGTAATCTTCTTCTTCCGTTATAAAAATCGGAAAGCACGCTATCGTCTTGCCGAACAGGCACTCGCTGCAGGTCAGCCATTGCCAGCAGAATTCATTCGTGAAAACAAAACGGTTGACCCACGTTCACAAGGCATCAAGAACACCTTTACAGGTATCGGTCTTTTCATCTTCCTTTGGGCAATCACCGGTGAATTCGGAATTGGAGCGATCGGTTTACTCGTTACATTTATGGGTATCGGACAATGGATCATCGGTAGTAAACAACAGGCTCAAGGTACAGATGCTCCCCGGACGTATACTACCCATAAAGATGAAAAAAAGAATCAGGATAACGTCAAAAACGATAGCTTCGAAATTATCCCTTCCGAATCCGGAGAGAAACATAATGAAGTAAACGAAGAAAAGAACGACGAGAATAAATGAGCCAACTCAATGATATATCGTTAGTCGCGCAGGTCGTGGTGTTCAAGAACACCAGGGCCTTCGACCAGTTGGTGGAGAAGTACCAGTCGCCCATCCGGCGATTCTTCCTGAACCTGACTTGCGGCGACAGCGAATTGAGTGACGACCTTGCACAAGATACATTTATCAAAGCATATACAAACATTACCTCTTTCCGAAACTTGTCAAGTTTCTCTACGTGGCTGTACCGTATTGCTTATAATGTTTTTTATGATTATATTCGCAGCCGGAAAGAGACAGCCGACTTGGATACAAAAGAAATAGACGCCATCAACAGTACCGAACAAGAGAATGTAGGACAGAAAATGGATGTTTATCAGTCACTCAAAATGCTTAAGGAAGTGGAAAGAACCTGCATTATGTTGTTCTATATGGAGGACATTAGTATCGACAAAATAGCAGGTATTGTAGGAGTACCGTCAGGAACGGTGAAAAGCCACCTGTCACGTGGAAAAGAAAAATTAGCAACGTATTTAAAACAAAACGGTTATGACAGAAATAGACAATGATAAGCTCTTGCGCGATTTCTTCGCAGAAAACAAGCAGGAAATAGCAGACAACGGATTCAGTCGCTGTGTCATGCACCATTTACCCGGTCGTAGCAACCATCTGGCTCGTATCTGGAGTGCCTTCGTAATGACTGTGGCTGCCGTACTTTTTGTATGGTTAGGCGGATTGGAAGCAGCTTGGGGAACAATAAGAGAAGTATTTATCAGTATGATTAATCATGGTACTACCGGCCTTGATCCAAAGTCAATTATTATCGCGGCTGTCGTATTATTATTTATGGCTACACGAAAGGTTGCTTCTATGGCATAAACAAAATAAATACAGATTAAAAGTCCAAAGCATAAGTTTCCCGGATTTTTATCTTTATGAGTCAAAGAACTCTTTATCCCTCTCTTTTAGTGTTAAACAATAATAAATCTACCCTTTACTCCAAGTAAGCCCAAACATAGATGTTGTATATTTGTTGCTCTGTAAACTAAAATAGAGAGAAGAGTTTTGAAACTACGTATATTTATTTTATTTCTATTCCTGCCTTTATTACATGTTCAGGCAGATATCATCGACAGTCTGATGACGCAGCCCAGAGACTCAATCGGACTAACAAGCGATTCCCTAGTACTGCATTTCTTGGAAGAGTCGGGAATCCCTATATCTGATAATAATAAAGTCAAACTGCTAAAAAGCGGACGGGAGAAGTTTATCGATTTATTTGAAGCCATCCGGGAAGCTAAACACCATGTTCATCTGGAATATTTCAACTTCCGAAATGACTCCATTGCCAATGCTTTGTTCACTCTATTAGCCGAAAAAGTGAAAGAAGGCGTTGAAGTACGAGCTATGTTTGACGCTTTCGGAAACTGGTCGAACAACAAGCCCCTTAAAAAGAAACACCTCAAGAAAATACGTGAACAGGGAATCGAAATCGTCAAGTTTGACCCGTTCACCTTCCCTTATATCAATCATGCTGCCCACCGCGACCATCGCAAAATTGCTGTCATCGACGGAAAAGTGGCATATACAGGCGGAATGAATATCGCCGATTATTATATCAACGGACTACCCAAAATCGGAACCTGGCGTGATATGCACATGCGTATCGAAGGGGATGCAGTCAACGATTTGCAGGAGATTTTCCTGACGATCTGGAACAAAGAGACTAAACAGAATATAGGAGGAGGAGCTTATTTCCCCCAACATGAGGGACAGACAGACAGCACAAATATCGTTGTAGCAATTGTAGACCGTACCCCGAAAAAGAATAGCCGTATGTTGAGTCATGCCTATGCCATGAGCATTTATTCGGCACAAAAGAATGTTCATATCGTCAATCCTTATTTTGTACCGACTTCTTCCATCAAAAAGGCGTTGAACCGGACAATCGACCGGGGAGTAGATGTAACCATCATGGTTTCCTCTGCTTCCGATATCCCTTTTACTCCGGATGCCGCACTTTATAAGTTACATAAACTGATGAAAAGGGGAGCTACTGTCTACATGTACAACGGGGGATTCCATCACTCGAAAATTATGATGGTGGACGACTTGTTCTGCACAGTCGGTACTGCCAACCTGAACAGCCGCAGCCTACGATATGACTACGAAACAAATGCCTTTATTTTTGATAAAAGAATAACGGGGGAATTAAATAATATGTTCCGAAACGATATCGAGCATTGCACCCAGCTGACACCGGAGTTTTGGAAAAAGCGTTCTCCCTGGAAGAAGTTCGTCGGCTGGTTTGCTAATTTATTCACTCCATTTTTGTAATTTTGTACGGAGAATCATTTTCACTGCAAATTATTCATTATGAAACAATACCTGGATTTACTCAATCGCGTGCTAACCGAAGGCACGGAAAAAAGTGATCGTACCGGAACCGGAACGATCAGTATCTTCGGTCATCAGATGCGTTTTAACCTTGATGACGGTTTCCCGTGCCTGACAACCAAAAAACTGCATCTGAAATCAATCATATACGAATTGCTTTGGTTTCTGCAAGGAGATACAAACGTGAAATACCTGCAGGAACATGGAGTACGTATTTGGAACGAATGGGCGGACGAAAACGGTGATTTGGGTCATGTCTACGGTTATCAATGGCGTTCATGGCCTGATTACAACGGCGGCTTCATCGACCAGATCAGCGAAGTAGTGGAGACACTCAAACACAATCCGGATTCACGCCGTATCATCGTTAGTGCGTGGAACGTAGCAGATTTGAACAATATGAATCTACCTCCCTGCCATGCATTCTTTCAGTTTTACGTAGCAGACGGGCGGTTGAGCCTGCAACTATATCAACGCAGTGCCGATATATTTCTCGGTGTTCCCTTCAACATTGCTTCATACGCATTATTACTGCAAATGATGGCACAAGTGACAGGTTTGAAAGCCGGCGATTTCGTTCATACTTTCGGTGATGCTCATATCTACCTGAACCATCTGGAACAAGTGAAGCTCCAATTATCACGGGAGCCTCGTCCATTGCCACAAATGAAAATCAATCCGGACGTGAAAAACATCTTCGATTTTAAATTTGAGGACTTCGAGTTAGTAAACTATGATCCGCATCCGCATATTGCAGGAGCAGTAGCCGTGTAAAAAATATGAGTAAAGTATCCATCATTGCTGCCGTAGACCGCCGCATGGCTATAGGCTTTGAGAATAAGCTTCTTTTCTGGTTACCGAATGATTTGAAACGTTTCAAAGCATTAACTACCGGAAACACCATACTTATGGGACGCAAAACTTTCGAGTCATTACCGAAAGGCGCATTGCCCAATCGAAGAAATATCGTTTTATCTTCCAATCCGGATACAGTATGTTCCGGTGCGGAAGTGTTTCCTTCACTCGAAACGGCTTTGAAAAGTTGCCGGGAGGATGAACATATTTATATTATAGGAGGGGCAAGCATTTATCAGCAGGCTCTTTCCTTCGCTGACGAACTTTGCCTGACAGAGATAGACAGTACAGCTCCCGAAGCTGATGCCTATTTTCCGGAAGTATCTTCAAAGGTATGGCAGGAAAAAAGCAGAGAAGCCCATCCTGCGGATGAGAAACATCTCTGCTCTTATGCTTTCGTTGATTACGTAAGAAAGTAAGAAAATTGTTTCTTACTGTGATCCAATCACGAATACTGACTAATGATTAATCTTCATCTTCTATGTCGACCATAATCGGCATCTGCCGCTTAATGGCTTCATGGAAGGAGATTAATGTTTCGGTACGCGCCAAGCCCAATGGTTGCAACTTATCGTGAATAATACTCAATAAGTGGTGGTTATTCTTCGCGTAAATTTTGATAAACATATCGTATTTTCCGGTAGTGAAATGACATTCCACCACTTCGGGGATAGCCTCTAAAGCTTTTGTTACCGAGTCAAAGGATTCGGGGTCTTTTAAATATATACCAATATAAGCGCAAGTCTCATATCCGATTTTCTCGGGGTCGATAACATACTCCGAACCTTTTAATATTCCTAGATTAGTAAGCTTCTGAATACGCTGATGGATCGCAGCACCGGAAACATTACATGCTCTTGCCACTTCCAAAAAAGGAATACGCGCATTCCCTGCAATCAGTCTCAGAATTTGCTCATCTAAAGCATCTAATTGATGATGTCCCATTTTTGAATCAAATTGTTTTTATCAATGAATCTTTTATGCAAAGTTAGCGATTTTTCGACAACAAATACTATAATCTATTACTTTTATTTGCAGAAAGCGGATAAGTCAACAATAGTTCGTACCTTTGCGAAAAACATAAATATACCATTTATATGAAACATATTTGCTGTATCATTCTGTGTTTCTGCACTTCTATAGGAAGTTATGCCCAGAATTTTGCTGATTATTTTCAGAACAAAACATTGCGAGTGGATTATATCTTTACCGGGGATGCTACACAACAGGCTATTTATCTGGATGAGCTTTCACAGCTCCCCACCTGGGCAGGCCGTCAACACCATCTCTCCGAACTTCCCTTGGAAGGCAACGGACAAATTATTGTGAAAGACCTTGCCAGCAAACAGTGTATCTACAAAACATCTTTCTCTTCTTTATTTCAAGAATGGCTGTCAACAGACGAAGCTAAAGAAACAGCTAAAGGGTTTGAAAATACCTTTCTTCTTCCCTATCCCAAACAGCCTGTGGAAATAGAAGTCACTTTATATTCTCCGCGAAAGAAAACAATGGCTACTTACAAACATATCGTGCGTCCGGATGACATACTGATTCATAAACGGGGAGTATCACATGTTACTCCACACCGGTATATGCTACAAAGTGGTAATGAAAAAGACTGCATAGATGTTGCTATCCTGGCAGAGGGATATACAGAAAAAGAAATGGATATATTCTATCAGGATGCACAACGTACCTGCGAAAGTTTGTTTTCGTACGAGCCGTTCCGTTCCATGAAGGGTAAATTTAATATTGTTGCCGTAGCCAGTCCTTCAACGGATAGTGGTGTCAGTGTTCCTCGCGAAAATCTGTGGAAAGAAACGGCGGTTCATTCTCATTTCGATACCTTTTATTCAGATCGCTATCTGACTACCAGCCGGGTAAAGTCTATCCACAATGCATTGGCTGGTATCCCTTACGAGCATATCATTATCCTCGCTAACACAGATGTATACGGCGGAGGAGGAATATACAATTCTTATACGCTGACCACAGCTCATCACCCCATGTTCAAACCGGTGGTAGTGCACGAATTCGGGCACAGCTTTGGTGGATTGGCCGACGAGTATTTTTATGAGGATGATGTGATGACGGATACTTATCCACTGGATGTCGAACCGTGGGAACAGAATATTTCAACACAGGTGAACTTTGCTTCCAAATGGAAAGATATGCTTCCGTCAGACACTCCGATCCCTACTCCTATTGCTGAAAGAAAGAAATATCCAGTAGGAGTATATGAAGGAGGCGGCTATTCCGCCAAAGGTATTTATCGTCCTGCCTACGACTGTCGCATGAAAACAAACGGGTATCCGGAGTTTTGCCCGGTTTGTCAACGTGCCATCCGCCGAATGATTGAGTTTTATGTTCCTTAATTGAATTGCAATCATCGATGGTAACCGATGGTAAATACCTACTTAAAAACAAAATCAATATACAATCATATTATTGTCAAACTTAAAACCCAAACCTCATGATTAGACTTCAACCAATCAGTACGTCGGATCTGCAGCATTACAAATTCATGGAAGAACTCCTGATTGATGCATTTCCACCGGAAGAGTACCGTCAGCTGGAACAACTGCGCGAGTACACTGACCGTACGGGCAACTTTCATAATAACATCATCTTTGATGATGACTTGCCAGTCGGCTTCATTACCTATTGGGATTTTGACAGTTTCTACTATGTAGAACACTTTGCAACCAATCCTGCCCTGCGAAATGGAGGTTATGGAAAACGTACACTGGAATACTTGTGCAATTATTTAAAACGCCCGATCGTATTGGAGGTAGAACGTCCGGTGGAGGAAATGGCCAAACGACGTATCAGCTTTTATCAACGCCAGGGCTTTACACTATGGGAAAAAGACTACTGTCAACCTCCTTACAAGCCCGGAGATGATTTTCTTCCCATGTATTTAATGGTACACGGAGAGCTGGATTGTGAAAAGGATTTTGAAACAATCAAAAAGAGAATACATAAAGAAGTATATGGAGTAAAAGACAATTAAAAAAGAATCCCGATAGAAAGAGTTGTACAAATGGTAATATTGATATATAAAAAGGAAGGATATCCAAACCGATTTGGACACCCTTCCTTTTTATATATCAAATTAACTAATTACTTTTCACCACGTTTAGTAGCTGAATAGTTAATCTTCAAAGCATAAGATTTTCTAAGAGCATTTTTTACGTCAGTAATAATACCCATCTTTGTCTTTTGGTCTACTTTCAGAGATACAGTCATTTTAGCTGCATCACCTTCATTCATACTTGCACGTTCCTGGAAAATGAAGTCCTGTACTTCACCAACTTCAGCATAGCTGTCGTTGAGCTGAATACGACTTTCAGTACCCATTTTTGCGCGATATTCCTGCGTAGGTTCTCCTACATAGATGAATGTTACCAGCGATTTCTTCTCCAGTTTTTCGAGTTCAGTACCTTGCGGAAGTGTAAACTGTACCTTTAACGTTACCTCACGCATTGTTGTTACAATCATAAAGAAGAACAACAAGGTAAAGATAAGGTCAGGCAACGAAGAAGTATTCAATGCCGGCATTTCACGTTTACCAGTCTTATTAAATTTTCCCATTACTTACTTCTTTTTTTCTCCGTATTTTTTAGGTTCTGCTTCAGAAATTCGTTGCGGATAAATTTCACGAATCGCTTTTTGCTGATCGTCATTCAATTCCGCATATGTAGTTCCAAATTTCTGTTCAGCCAACTCGTCTCTCAATTCATTGTATGCAGCCACCAATTCGTTCTGCACGCTGATATAAGCCTGATAAGAAGATCCACGGTCATTCTGCAAAGAAATTACGTGCTTGTCATTAACCAGATATGTGCCAAAGAATTCTACATTCTTTTGTGTTTTTTCAGGCATATGTTCTGCGTTAGCAACGTTAGCAATAAATTCTTTAGCTTTTTCTCTCAACTGATCAACACCGATATAATCATTACCGCACATCAAAGCATCATCTTTATTCAAGTATACCTGCAATACGTTACGTTCTTTGATTTTATCAGTATTATCCTGATCTTGATCTTCGGGCGGTGGAGGCAAAAGTCTTGCCAAACCACGGTCCGTATCCATTGATGTTGTAATCAAGAAGAAGATCAGCAACAAGAAAGCGATATCCGCCGTAGAACTTGAGTTAATATCAGGAACTTTTCTTTTTCCTCTTGCCATTGTTATTACTTATTTAATTGAGAATTACTCAATTGATTAGGATAATTTCTTCTTTATGCCACTCACGATGATTGCAACAACTGTTACAAACAACAGGATGTAAATAGAATAAAGGAACATATCAGTTATTTTCAGCCAAAAAGGAACGTTGTCTGTACCGCTATAGCCCTGAATCTGCATTGGTGTTCCGTCACCCATAGACCAAGCAACAACTAAAACAACAACTAAAAGAACCAAACCAAGTAAAGATTTGATAGCATTTGCCGGATTATCTTTCAAGGCTGCTCCAAATTGGAATATTGCACCAAGTATAGTAGCTGCAATGGCAATGCCAAACAAAGCATACATCAAATAAAGTAAGGCGTCTGTTTGAGCCGGCTGCCACATCTCGGGATCTACTCCCGCAATCACTGCATCGCCTGTTGCATCTCCTCCCAAGAAGAAAAGGCACAATACGATCAGGATGATGGCAAACATCGCATAAAGTGCATAATACGATGCTCTATATGTTAACTTACTCATCTTCGATTATTTTTTGTATTTCAAGTTATATTTGATTACCATGTCTAACAAAGAGATAGAAGAATCTTCCATTTCGCTAGTCAGAGCTTCAATCTTAGCAAGTACATAGTTGTAGAATACCTGAAGGATCAATGCTACGATCAAACCGAAGATAGTTGTAATCAAGGCAACTTTCATACCACCTGCAACAACCGTCGGAGAGATATCACCTACCTGCTGGATTTTATCAAATGCCTGCACCATACCGATTACAGTACCCAAGAATCCGAGTGACGGAGCCATTGCGATAAACAGTGTGATCCAAGAACATCCTTTTTCAAGGTAACCAGCCTGTACACCACCGTAAGATACAACTGACTTCTCAACTACATCAATACCCTGATCAATTCTCATCAGACCTTGATAGTAGATAGAAGCAACCGGACCTCTGGTGTTACGAGCAATGTCTTTAGCAGCTTCAACATCACCTTTTTCCAAAGCAGCTTCGATAGATGCCATGAATTTTTTTGTGTTGATTTCAGCCAAACTCAAATAAATGATACGTTCGATACAGAAAGCCAAACCGATCACCAAAGCGATAGCTACCAAACTCATGAAAGATGCAGTACCTTCGATGAATTTAACTTTGATTTCCTTGTGAATACCACCTTCTTCTGCAGCAGGAGCAGCAGCAGTAGTAGCTTCAGCGGCAGGAGCAGCTTGTTGTTCAGTTTGTTCTGCTGCAGGAGCATCTTGAGCCTGAGCAAGTTGAATTGAGCCAAAAGTGAAGGCCCCAATCACAGCAACAATTGCAAATAACTTTTTCATTGTGTGTCTAATTTTTAAGATTAATTAATTGATTATTATTATTGTATTTACTTCTCTTCTCTTTTTCATGTCTGCGGAGAGACGGGGATTCGAACCCCGGATACACTTTTGGCGTATACACGCTTTCCAGGCGTGCCTCTTCAACCACTCGAGCA